>Ga0213868_10000271_pt1 | contig 48857 bp, 43 predicted proteins | sample PICome_9_FD_160087 | JGI IMG/M metagenome (GOLD analysis project Ga0213868, IMG submission 160087) | Coastal seawater microbial communities near Pivers Island, North Carolina, United States - PICO127 | ecosystem: Environmental > Aquatic > Marine > Coastal | place: USA: North Carolina...
GTATTATTCTGCTCAACGATTAATGAGAGAGCGTAATTACTTTGCTGCTATGATGGTTAATGAAGGTGACGCAGATGCTTTGATTTCTGGTTATTCTCGTAATTATCCAACGGTGGTAAAACCTATGTTAGAGTTAATTGGAATGGCAAATGGTGTTTCTAAAGTGGCTACGACTAACTTAATGATGACTAAAAGAGGGCCGTTATTTTTAAGTGATACGTCTATAAATATTGATCCGGACGCAAAAAGTTTAGCTAAGATTACGCAAATGACTTCTAACGTTATTAAAATGTTTGGTTTGAAACCAGTTTTAGCCATGGTGTCTTATTCTAATTTTGGTTCTTCAGAACACGAAAAAGCATCAAAAATAAGAGAAGCGGTATCTATTTTGCACCGACGTCATCCAGATATGGATGTTGATGGGGAGTTACAAACAGATTTTGCTTTGAACGACGAGATGCTTCGCGAACGATTTCCTTTTTCTAAGTTAGTTGGTAAAAAGGTAAACGCACTTATTTTTCCGAACTTAGATTCAGCAAATATTACTTATAAACTTTTGAAAGAACTTAATGAAGCGGATTCCATTGGACCTATTATGATGGGAATGAGAAAACCGGTTCATATTTTACAATTGGGCGCAAGTGTGGACGAAATTGTAAATATGAGTGCCATTGCTGTTATAGATGCACAACACAAAGAAAAATGGGAATTAGAAAATGCTGAGGGTAAGTAAATGAAATGTGAATAATTTTATTACATTTGGTTGTTTAACAAATTGCTCTAAATGATAACACATATTCAAGGAAAACTTTCTGAAAAAAACCCAACACATGTTGTTATTGATTGCAACGGTGTAGGCTATATGCTTAATATTTCTCTGCATACCTATTCTCAAATTTCTGATAAGGAACAGTTAAAGTTATTTACTCATCTTCAAGTTAAAGAAGATTCTCATACTTTATATGGTTTTTCATCTTTAGCAGAACGAGAAATTTTCAGATTATTAATTTCTGTTAGTGGTATAGGTGCAAGTATAGCAAGGACGATGTTATCATCTTTAACTCCAAAACAGATAAGAGAAGGGATTGCCACTGGAGATGTTGTTTTAATTCAGTCTATTAAAGGAATTGGAGCCAAAACTGCGCAACGTGTTATTTTAGACTTAAAAGATAAAATCTTAAAGATTTACGATATTGATGAAGTTTCTGTTTCTGGAGGCAATACGAACAAAGATGAAGCGTTATCTGCTTTAGAAGTGCTTGGTTTTTTGAAAAAACAGGCGGAACGTGTTGTGGATAAAATTATGGTAACTCAACCTGATGCTGATGTTGAAACTATCATAAAACAGGCCTTAAAAAATTTATAATATATTTTGAACCGAACTAACCATAAACTTTACAACTTAACGAAACAATCTCTCCTAATAGTCTTTGTGCTATGCTATTCGTTAGTAGGTTGGTCTCAGCAACCTGCACAAGATTCCGTAAAAACAGGATTTAGTTTTGGTAATATTAAAATACCAAATCCTAATAGTGTAGAGTCTAAATATACGTACGACCCACTAACTGATCGTTACATTTATACCGAGAAAATAGGAGAATTTAATATCAACTATCCTATCATTTTATCACCCAAAGAATACTACGCTTTAGTTGCTAAAGAAAATTTGCGACGTTATTATAAGGATAAAATTGATGCGTTTGATGGTAAAAAAGAAGGTTCTGAAGATGAGCGTAAAAATTTACTTCCAGAATTTTATGTAGACTCTGGTTTCTTTGAAAGTGTTTTTGGAAGTAATACCATCGAAGTTGTTCCGCAAGGATCTGTTGAAATGGATTTAGGGATGCTGTTTTCAAAACAAGATAATCCATCATTCTCACCAAGAAATAGAAGTAATTTCACATTTGATTTTGATCAACGTATCAGCTTAAGCTTACTAGGTAAGGTAGGGACCAGACTTCAGGTTTCGGCCAATTATGACACGCAGTCTACTTTTGATTTTCAACAACTTATAAAATTAGAATATACACCAACCGAAGATGATATTATTCAAAAAATAGAAGTGGGTAATGTGAGCATGCCTTTGAATAGTTCTTTAATTACAGGGGCACAAAGTTTATTTGGTGTAAAAGCACAACTTCAATTTGGAAAAACTACTGTAACGGGAGTGTTTTCAGAACAAAAATCTCAAGCTAATACCGTTATTGCACAAGGTGGTGGTACACTTGAAGAATTTGATTTTTTTATTAGAGAGTACGATGAAAACAGGCATTTCTTTTTAGCACAATATTTTAGAGATGAATATGATAATGCGTTGGCAAATTATCCATTCATCAATAATAGAGGTTTACAAATAACACGATTAGAAGTTTGGGTTACCAATAGAAGTAATAGAACCGAAAATGTTAGAAACATTGTTGCGCTTCAAGATTTAGGAGAATCATTCTATAGTTCTACACAGCCTGAAAATGACAACTTATTATTAGATCCTATACCAGGAGGATTCATAAATACAACTAGTGCATTTCCTGATAACGGAAATAACGATTATGATCCAATTGCTATAGGTTCGGGTTCAATTCTAACTGAGCAAATAAGAGATATCTCCACTGCAGATCAGGGTTTTGGTTCTTTAAATAATCAAGTTAATGAGGGTGGAGATTATGCCAAACTTGAAAATGCTAGAAAATTAATCAATGGGCAAGAATATAATTTAAACACAGAGTTAGGGTATATTTCATTAAATCAACGATTAAATAATGATGAGGTTTTGGCTGTTGCATTTCAGTATACTGTAGGAGGTCAAGTGTATCAAGTAGGTGAGTTTGCTAATGATGGTCTTGATGCCACTGATGTTGATACAAATGCTCAAGGTCAAGTGACTTCTGTTGTTAATACAGCCTTAGTTTTAAAAATGCTGAAGAGTAGTATTACTAATGTAAATCAACCTGTTTGGGATTTGATGATGAAAAATGTCTATGATACAGGGGCTTATAATTTAAGTCAAGACGATTTTACCTTAAACATTTTCTACAACGAAGCATCTCCATTAAACTTTATTTCACCAGTTGGAGCTAATTTTGATTTAGACATTAATGGAAACCCAGTTAACAGGAGTACACCAAGTGACGACCTAATTGAAAATTCACCTCTATTGCGTGTTTTCAATCTAGATAAATTGAATTTCAATAATGATCCACAATCTAGGGGAGATGGTTTTTTTGATTATGTTCCGGGAATAACGGTAATTCCTCAAAATGGAAAGATTGTATTTACTAGTGTTGAACCTTTTGGTGAATATTTATTTAATGTATTAGGTGGTGGTGAATACAATAATGACAATTCGTTATATAATGATGACCAGAGAAAATATGTTTATGACATTCTTTATAAAAGCACAAAAACAGCAGCTCTAGACGAGGTTGAAAAAAATAAATTCAAACTTAAGGGACGTTATAAGTCTTCTGGGGGCGGTGATGGTATTCCAATTGGTTCATTTAATGTGCCTCGAGGTTCTGTTAGGGTTACTGCTGGAGGTCGTGTGTTAGTTGAAGGTATTGACTACACTGTAAATTATCAATTGGGACGTGTTCAAATTTTAGATGAATCTTTAAAAGCATCAAATACACCAATTCAGGTTTCAACAGAAAACAATGCTGTTTTTGGGCAGCAAACTAGGCGTTTTACAGGGTTAAATGTAGAGCATAAATTCAATGAAAATTTTGTTTTGGGAGGAACCTTATTAAATCTTAACGAACGGCCTATTACACAAAAAGCAAATTTTGGTAACGAATCTATAAATAATACCATTTTCGGATTAAATGGAAATTATTCTACCAAAGTACCTTTCTTAACGCGATTAGCAAACAAATTACCAAATATTGATACTGATGTAGAATCTAATTTATCACTTCGTGGTGAATTCGCTTATTTGGCTCCGGGTGCTCCAAAAGGCACTAATTTTAATGGTGAAGCCACATCATATATTGACGATTTTGAAGGGTCGCAAAACGGTATCGACTTAAAATCGCAACAGTCATGGTTTTTATCTAGTAGACCTTTAGATATAAATGGTAATGGTAATCCGGATGAGCTAGAAGATGAAGCAGGCATTCAAAATGGTTATGGTAGAGGGCTTTTAAACTGGTACACTATTGACCCTATTTTTTATAGTAGTCAACGTCCTGGTGAAATATCTGATGAAGATGTTTCTAATTTATATACAAGTCGCGTTTTTATTAATGAATTGTTTCCAGAAAGAGATTTAGTTCAAGGTCAAAACTCGGTATTATTTACATTGGATTTAGCTTATTATCCAGAAGAAAGAGGGCCTTATAATTTTGAGCCAGGTTCTGAAGATAATGAATTAGATAATCCAATTGATAGTTGGGCAGGTATAACAAGACAAATTACTTCTACAGACTTTGAACAGCAAAATGTTGAATATATTGATTTTTGGTTACAAGATCCATTTCAAGACAGCCCAACAAATCCGGGAGGAAAGTTAGTTTTTAACTTAGGTAATATTTCTGAAGATATTATAAAAGATGGTAAAAAACTTTATGAGAACGGATTGCCAGATGATGGTGATGTTACTATATTGAGACAACAACCAACAAGTTGGGGAACCATAGTGCCTCAAAATCAATCATTAATTTATGCGTTTGATACAACAGGAGATGAGAGAAACAATCAAGATGTTGGTTATGATGGTTATGATGACGCTAACGAAATAGATGTTTTTGGAAGTCAATTTGGTGATGATCCAGCAAAGGATAATTACGCATACTTTTTAAATGCTGAAGGAGATGTTTTTGAACGATACAAAAAATATAACGGAGTACAAGGAAATACTCCGGATACATTTACTAATACCGATAGAGGTGCTAATACGCAACCCGATGTAGAAGATATTAATCGTGATAACACCATGAATACGATTGATAGTTACTTCGAATATGAATTAGATCTTACAAGACAAAATTTGCCGCAATCACAAGCTGATTTTGATAATCTTCCAGATTCAAACCCTTTAAAAGAATTTTTAAGAGACTTTAAAGACAGACCACGTTCATTACCTAACGGAGATTCACGAAATGTAAGATGGTACCAATTCAGGGTTCCTGTTCAAGGAAGCCATGTTAAAGCGGTTGGGGGTATAAATGATTTACGTTCGGTAAGGTTTACAAGAGTCTATCTAAAAGATTTTCAAGAAGCAACAGTGTTCCGTTTTGGAACTTTAGATTTAGTTAGAAGCGATTGGAGACGCTATACACAAGCTTTAGATAAGAATGACCCGACGCCAGAGGATCCGCAAACCGAATTTTCTGTAGGTGTAATTGGCACTCTTGAAAACGAAGGAAGTTATCAAAGGCCTCCTGGAATTGAACCAGAACAGTTATTTAATAATAATACTGTAGTGCGTCAAAACGAACAATCCTTAGTTGTTAAGGCGTGTGACCTAGAAACTCAAGATTCAAGAGGTGTATTTAAAAATATAAATATTGATATGCGCCAGTACAAGCGTATGAGAATGTTTATGCATGCCGAAGATGGTGAGTCTGGAACAGGAGATTTAGCTAGTGATGATTTAGTTGGTTTTATTAGAATGGGTAATGACCTAACCGAAAACTACTATCAAATAGAAATTCCTTTACAGGTGTCTACATCAACTTCAAGAGAAGGTTTATGGCCAACAGCAAATGAAATTAATTTACCAATTGAAATTTTAGGAAAAATCAAAGCTCAAGGTATTTCAGATATGACTTTAAGTGATGAAGACCCTACATTCTATGATGTTGTAAATGGTGAAATAGTACCAGTTGCTAATCCATTTGGAGGGTATACTGTAGGTCAACATCGTGTTGGAATTAAAGGAAATCCTAATTTTGGTGATGTAAGAACACTTATGGTTGGGATTAAAAATGCTTCAGGTGACAATGACCTTTGTGCCGAAGTATGGTTTAATGAATTACGCTTGTCAGAACTGGATAATGAAGGTGGTTGGGCGGCTGTTGTAAGTTTGGATACTAATATTGCAGATTTTGCAAACATAAGTGCAACAGGAAGACAAAGCACTTCTGGTTTTGGCTCTTTAGAACAAGGTCCTAGTCAACGTAGTTTGGAAGATATAAAGCAATATGATGTGGTTACCAACATTAATGTTGGTCAATTACTACCAAAAAAGTGGGGTATTCAAGTGCCATTTAATTATGCACAAAGTGAAGAGCTCATTACACCAAAGTATGATCAGTTTTATAAAGATCTAACTTTAGACTCTAGATTAGATGCAGCGGATAGTAATGCTGAAAGAGAAGAAATAAAACAACAATCTGAAGATTATACAAAACGACAGAGCATTAATTTTATAGGTGTTAGAAAAAATAGAACAACCGATAAAAAACCTCGTTTTTATGATGTTGAAAACGTCACATTTAATTATTCATACAATAAAGTTGAGCATAGAGATTTTGAAATAGAAAATTCAGTTAACAAAACACTGCGTATAGGTGCTAATTATGCACATAATTTTAACCCTGTTACCATTGAACCGTTCAAGAAGAACGATTCACTTTTTACTGGTAAATACTGGAAGATTTTGAAAGATTTTAATTTTAATTTATTGCCAACAAGTTTTACAATCAATACAGATGTAAACAGGCAGTTTAATAAACAAAAGTTTAGAGAAATAGATTTAACTGCGGATAGTGGTAATATTGGTATTGAAGAATTATTTAGAAGAAATTACACCTTCGATTTTCAATATGCTATTAATTATAATTTAACTAATTCATTACAATTTAACTTTACTGCAGCCAACAACAATATTGTTCGTAATTATTTTAAAGACAATGATTTAATTGCAGGAGAACAAGATCAAGATTTAGATGTTTGGGATGGTTTATTAGATGTAGGTGATCCAAATAGGCAAACTCAAAACCTTGGGATTACCTATCAATTACCACTTAATAAAATACCAACATTTAGTTTTATTGATGCAACATACCAATATACAGGTAGTTTTCAGTGGCAAAAAGGTTCTGATTTATTTGGAAATTTAGAGGTCAATGGTGAAACTTATGATTTAGGGAATACCGTTCAAAATTCAAACGTTCATAATATCAACATGTCGTTAGATATGAAACGTTTTTATAAGTATATAGGTTTGGTTAAAAAGCCAATTAGAAGAGTAAGAACAAGGGCTACACCCGGTGGTGCACCTCCTGGAACGAAACAAGACAACTCTAAAAAGACAATTAAAAAACCAAAAAATCAATCCGTTACAAAACTATTAAATGCCGGTGTTGATATTTTAACAAGTATTAAAAGAATTCAAGTAAACTATTCTGAAAATAATGGAACATTCTTACCTGGTTATACAAATACTCCAGGGTTTATCGGTACGTTAAAGCCAACAGTAGGCTTTACATTTGGGAGCCAAAGCGATGTTAGATATTTAGCTGCAAGACGCGGTTGGTTAACAACATTTGATGAGTTTAATCAGCAGTACACAGCCACAAACACGAAACAATTAGATATTTCTGCAAGTTTACAACCAGTTAGAGATTTAAAAATTGATGTCGTTGGGAATAGGGCATATTATCAAAATTTTACTGAGAATTATAGAGTGGAAAATGGAGTCTACAATCCGTTAACACCTAATACTTTTGGTAATTTTAATATTTCAACGATTTTAATTAAAACAGCATTTGGTAAAAGTGATGAAATAAACGCTCCCGCCTTTGATGATTTTAGAGCAAACAGATTAAAAATTGCAGAAAGGCTGGCTGAAAAATTCTATGGAACTGATACTTACACCAGAGATGCAGAAGGGTATCCGGAAGGTTTTGGAAAAAATAACCAAAAGGTCTTATTGCCAGCATTTTTAGCTGCTTATTCTGGGCAAGATGCCAACAAAATAACAACCAGTGCTTTTAGAGATGTTCCAATTCCAAACTGGGATTTAAAATACACAGGTTTCATGAAGTTTAATTGGTTTAAAAAGCGATTCAAGCGGTTTTCTGTAACTCATGGATATCGTTCAGCGTATACCATCAATCAGTTTAATACTAATTTGAATTTGAATTTAGATTCTAATGATAATGAAGCACCCGTTCCTGGAATTCCTTATTCTGATCCAAGTCAGCCAGATGAAGGGAAAGATCAATCAGGTAATTTTAAGAATGAACAACTATTCAGTAATATCAATTTAACAGAATTATTTAGTCCGTTAGTTCGAATAGATATGGAAATGAAAAACTCTGTTAGAATTCTAGCAGAAATCAAAAACGATAGAATGTTATCATTGAGTTTTGATAATAATTTAGTCACTGAAGTTCAAGGAAATGAATATATACTTGGATTAGGATACCGAATTAAAGATTTAAGTATTCGCTCTAAATTAGCAGGACCAAAAAAGCGTATTGTTAGCGATTTAAATATGAAAGCAGATATTTCTGTAAGAGACAACAAAACAATTATTAGGTATTTAGATTTAGAAAATAATCAAATTACATCTGGGCAAACCATTTGGGGATTAAAATATTCAGCAGATTATGCGTTTAGTAAAAACTTAACTGGGATTTTCTATTTTGATTATACGTTCTCAGACTACGCCATTTCAACGGCTTTTCCGCAAACAACAATAAGGTCTGGTTTTACTATCAGATATAATTTTGGTAATTAATAAGTTATATATTTGGATTTAAGATTTGAATAAATACATTTGTTGAATAAACACATTTAAAATCATAAAATGAACATTCCATCAGAATTAAAATATACTAAAGACCACGAATGGATTAAATTAGATGGTGATATTGCTACCATTGGAATTACTGATTTTGCACAAAGCGAATTAGGAGATATCGTCTATGTTGAAGTAGAAACCTTAGATGAAACTTTAGAGGTCGATGAGGTTTTTGGAACCGTTGAAGCTGTTAAAACAGTATCTGATTTATTTTTACCATTATCAGGCGAAATTATTGAGTTTAATGAAGGTTTAGAAGATGAGCCTGAAGTTGTAAATTCAGATCCATACAATGCAGGATGGATGATAAAAGTCAAGTGTTCAGATTTATCACAAGTTGATAAACTCATGTCTTCAGACGATTACAAATCACTTATAGGTGCTTAAAAAAGTTACGCTTTTAGCGGCTCTAGGGTATTTAGTTGCATTAGGGACAGTAAGTTTAATCACATTAAAAGACCTTCCAAATGTCCAGATTTCTTTTGCTGATAAAATATTTCATTTTTTAGCATATAGCCTCTTTACTGCCTTATGGTATTTTGCTTTTATTCATGCGTTTAGTTTTAAAAAAAGAAAATCAATAATGTATGCTGTGGTTTTAGCTATATTATTTGGTACAGTTATTGAGGTTCTACAAGATACTATGACATCCTCAAGAGCTTTAGATATATATGACGCTTTCGCTAATACTTTAGGGGCATTATTTGCAGCAATGATAATAGGAATTAAAAATAGTTTGTACGTTAAAAAATCTTAAACACTTGTTTTTTTGACAAATAAATAGTTATTTTAGCAATCTTGATAAACGCTTTAAATTATGGAATCTAAAAAAAATACCAAAGCAAATGTTGGACGTAACAGTTCACTTTACTTCGCAATTGGATTAGCGGCAATGTTATTCATAACAAACTATGCCATTAATTACAAAACATACGATAAATCTGCTATAGACATCGGACAATTAAATCTAGATGAGTTAGATGATGAAGAAATTCCAATTACAGAACAAATTCAAACACCACCACCACCACCACCACCACCGGCAGCGCCAGAAGTAATAGAAATCGTTGAAGATGAAGAAGAGGTAGAGGAAACGGTTATTGAGTCTACTGAAGTTGATCAAGAAACAGAAATTGTAGAAGTTGAAGAAATTGAATTAGAAGAGGTAGATGAAGATATTGATGTACCATTTTCTGTAATTGAAAATGTACCAGTTTTTCCAGGTTGTGAGAAAGGAAATAACGCTGCAAAAAGAGATTGTATGTCTAAAAAAATAGCTCAATTTGTAAATAAAAAATTTAATACTGATTTGGCTGGTGATTTAGGTTTGTCAGGAAGACAACGTATAAACGTTATTTTTAAAATTGATAGAACTGGTAATGTTGTTGGCATTCGTGCTAGAGCTCCACATCCAGGGTTAGAAAAAGAAGCTAAAAGAGTTATTGGTTTATTACCTAAAATGAAACCAGGAAAACAAAGAGGTAAGCCAGTAAACGTTCCATATTCATTACCAATTATTTTCCAAGTTCAAGATTAGGAATAAATATCCATATTTATATATATTAAAACCTCGAAGTTAGTCTTCGAGGTTTTTTGTTTTTCATCCTCTAGGAAAGAAGCACCTGTTATTAGTTTTAGTCCTGAAATTATAACACTAAGGCAAAATAACAAGGATGCTGGTGTGCTTTAGAATCTTCTCATAGTATTTCAAGTTCGTTAATAAAAACTATTTATAATTTCATGTTCTAAAAATCGTTATTACTAATGTGATAGTGGTTTTTCCTGATATGAATTTACTTTAGGTTCTTATGTGGTAACCTTTAGTTATTGAAGTTCTTATCATAGTATAAGTATGACTAGAATCTAAAAATATAGTATCTTTCTAGCCTAAATTAATTCTTAACAAAAAAACATGAAGCGATTCATTGTACTACTCCTACTTTTAGTTCAATATAATTCCTATTCACAGAATGCTTTGTTATCTGAAAAGCCACCAGTTTTTCCTAATTGCGAAAGCGTAGCTATTGATTCTTTACAGACATGTTTTGATAAACATGTATATGATAATATTTACAATAATTTTAAAGTTCCAGAGCGTGTTACAAAAGAAAATTACAAAGGCGAAGTTGTTGTGATTTTTGAGGTGGATACTACGGGTCAGTTTCGAGTGATTTATACAGACGCTTTGTTTAATGAATTAAAAGAAGAAGCTAAACGTGTTTTTTCTGAGTTCCCTAAGATAAAACCAGCAACTTATAACGGCAGAAAAACATTCAAACAATATTCTATTTCTATTAAAATACCATTAACAGATCAATCTGTGGATACTCAAGATTTAACTAAAGAAAAAGAATTTTCTAAGTTAGAAGAGTCTGCTAAGCAAGAGTTTGACGGTATTGATAAAGCGCTAAAAGCTTTTGAAAATAAAATTTTTAAAAGTCAGTTAAACATTCAATTTACGCATAGTGACTATGCTAAGTTTGATAGACAAATGAATCTTATTGGTACAAATAGCCATACGGCATCCAAACCTTTTGTTTATGAAGAGGTTTCAAAATATTATGATTTTGAAGGGGAACAAGAACGACTGAAAAAAGAAACAGAGACTTGGGCAGGAAAAAAATTGTGGAATGAACATTTAGTGCAGTTACAAGGTGAAGATTATTGGTTTACCGTTGATCCTATATTAGATTTACAAGTAGGTAAAGATACTGATGCTGAATTTAGTTCAACATATAATAACACCAGAGGGTTTTTAGTGCAAGGAGGTTTGGGCAGTAAATTAAATTTTTATGCTTCTGTTTTTGAAAGCCAAGGACGATTTGCAGATTACGTAAATAGGTATTCTGAAAGTTTAAAAGCATTTGGACCAGATCCAGCCATTATTCCTGGTCGAGGTATTGCAAAACGTTTTAAAACAGATTCTTATGATTACCCAGTAGCAGAAGCCTATTTATCTTTTACACCAGCAAAATTTGTAAATATTCAATTTGGGCATGGTAAAAATTTTATTGGTGATGGATACCGTTCGTTGCTGTTAAGTGATGTTGCGAGTCCGCATCCGTTTTTAAAATTGAATACTAAATTCTGGAAAATAAAATATACTAACACTTGGATGTGGTTAAAGGATGTTCGCCCAGAAGTAGAAGAGGATAAAGCTTTTTTGACTAAATATATTGCGAATCATTATCTAAGTTGGAATGTGTCAAAACGTTTAAATATAGGTTTATTTGAATCTGTATTATGGACTAATTCTAACGATAGAGGGTTTGATGTAAACTATTTAAATCCTGTTATTTTTTATAGGGCTATTGAATTTGAAACAGGACAAGGTGCAGGTAATGCTTTGATGGGAGCTTCGGCAAAGTATAAATGGAATGATAATGTGAACGTTTATGGTCAGTTTATCTTAGATGAATTTTCGTTAAGTGATGTTAAAGGCGGTGAAAAAAGCTGGAAAAACAAATTCGGCTATCAGTTAGGTGTGAAATATTATAATGCGTTTAAAGTTGATAATTTATTATTACAATTCGAATATAATCGTGTAAGGCCATACACTTATTCACATAACACCATTGTATTAAACTATGCACACAACAACCAATCTATGGCTCATTTATGGGGTGCCAACTTTAGTGAGGCGATTATAATTGGTCGTTACCGTTACAAACGCTGGTTTAGTGATGCTAAATTAATTTTTGGTACTCGTGGATTAGATTTTAATAATGGTGCTGATAATTTTAGTTATGGGGCTGACATTTATAGAAATTATAACGACAGACCTTTTGATACAGGTGTTGAAGTTGGTCAAGGTATAAAAATAACAACCTTTAACGGTAATTTACAAGCGGGTTATTTGATTAATCCTGCTACTAATTTAAAGGTGTTTACTGATATTACGGTTAGAAATTTTAATCCTGAAGCTATAACTACGTCAACGTTTAAAAACAGTACCGTTTGGTTTAATTTTGGAGTTAGAACCGATTTGTTTAATTGGTATTTTGACAACTAGACTTTGTCATTTCTAAGCAGGAGGAGGTTTTTGAAATTGAATTTCTAATATTCAATAGGACTCGCATTAGGGATTGCAGAGAAAATCCTTTTTGTAAGGCACGGGCAAAAAGATTGTAACGGAAAGCCTGACCCTTGTGGTAACGCCCAAAATAAATACCAACTATTTCTTTAAACTTTTATAAAGGGTTCTTCGTATTTTTTCTGAAGAGATAAAACAGCAGCCATAATTTAAACCGTCATAGGTTTTGGTTAAGCTAGAATTGGAAACAACAGCTTCCTCAGTTTTTCCATTACTAATTTCGATCTCAACTTTATTTTTCAAGGTTTCTAACATGTTTAAAAACGCAGTGTATTCCTTCTTGTTTGATAGATTACCATGGCCAGGAATTATTTTGGTGTTATCGTCAATTAAAATCATGGTACTTTTTACAGCTTGTATATATCCGGTAACGGTGCCTCCAGAGTTTAAATCGATGTATGGGTAGCGTGCGTTAAAATAGGTGTCGCCTGCATGCAATACGTTGCTTTTTGTAAAATATAATAGCGCATCTCCATCGGTATGGGCATTATCTACATGAAAAATAATGACTTGCTCACCATTAATATAAAGACTTAGTTTATCATTAAAAGTAATTATTGGAAGTGACGCATCGGATTGTTTTGGGTTGTTTTTCAAACGTTTATAAACATTATCGTGAGCAATGATGGGTGTATTTAATTTAGATATGTTTTCGTTACCGCCTGTATGATCTCCATGGTGGTGTGTATTCGCTAAAAACTTGATGGGTTTGATGCTTAGTTTTTTAATAGCCTCTATAATTTTTGGAGTTAAGGGCGCAAATTGACTATCAATCATAAAAACACCGTCGTCACCAACTGAAATTCCAATATTCCCGCCTTGTCCTTCGAGCATATAAATATTTTCGGTTAGTTTATGGGTTGTAATAGTTGCTTCTTTGTTTTGAGCACAAGCAGAGGTGATTGACCCAATCAGGAGTAGTAAAAAAATGTAGTTTAAAGTTTTCATAAAGTGTAATTGAGAATTATAATCACACTAAAAATACAATTTTTTAACGTGGATGGCTTCTTTAAATTTAGCATTAAAGCATTGCTCAAATTGCTTTTATAGAGTATCTTTGCACTCGCAATACAAAAGATGTCAAGAACATACAATATTGAGTAATTCAAAATCTTCATTAGCAACTCCTTCTGTAATCTCAGATTTTAAGGAAATCACTAAAATGCGATTAGCATTAAGTGTTGTGTTTTCTTCGCTTGCTGGCTATTTATTAGGTGTTGAAACGGTAGATTTCACAACTTTAGTTTTATTAGCTTTAGGGGGTTACTTTATGGTTGGAGCTTCAAATGCTTTCAATCAAATTATTGAAAAGGACTTGGATGCCTTAATGGATAGGACTAAAAACAGACCTATACCTGCGGGGCGAATGTCTGTGAATACGGCTTTTGTTATAGCCTCTATATTTACTTTAGCAGGAATTATAATCTTATACACCATCAATAAGCAAACGGCTATGTTTGGTGCGATATCTATTTTTATTTATACTTGTGTCTATACTCCTTTAAAAACAAAAACACCTATTTCTGTATTTGTTGGCGCTATTCCTGGTGCTATTCCGTTTATGTTAGGTTGGGTTGCGGCTACTGATGATTTTGGTATTGAACCCGGGACCTTGTTTGCATTACAATTCTTTTGGCAATTTCCACATTTTTGGGCTATTGGTTGGTTTCTTTACGAAGATTATAAAAAAGGTGGTTTTTTTATGTTGCCAACAGGAAAGCAAGACAAGGGCACTGCAGTACAAATCATAATGTACACTATTTGGACAGTTTTAGTGTCTATTATCCCAGTGTTTGGTTTTACTGGTAAGTTGCAACTATCTATTGTTGCAGCGATTTTAGTTTTTATGGCAGGCATGTGGATGTTGTATTATGCCATAGGATTATTTAAGAAAATGACTGAAAAAGCAGCAAAACAATTAATGCTTGTTAGTGTGTTTTATATCACCTTAGTGCAAATTATTTATGTTGTAGATAAATTTATCAGATAAATTATGGATTTAACACAAGGTACTCAAGGAGAAAAAAATAGTAGAGCAAAAAAAATGATGCTTTGGTTTGGGATTATTTCCTTAATTATGTCCTTTGCTGGATGGACAAGTGCATTTGTAGTTAGTAGCTCGAGACCAGATTGGTTAAAAGATTTTCAGTTGCCAAATGCTTTTATAGTTAGCACAATAGTAATAATTATTAGTAGTTTTACTTTTATTTTAGCAAAACGCGCTTTAAAGAGCGGGAACCACAAAGCAACTTCACTTTGGTTGTTTACAACATTAATTCTGGGTGTTGTTTTTATTTTCAATCAGTTTTCTGGCTTTCAACGAATTATTGATTTAGGTTATAATTTCACAGGACCTACGAGTAATGTCACGATGTCTTACATTTATTTGATAGCTATTGTTCATATTTTACACGTCGTTGTTGGGTTAATTTGTTTGTTGGTGGTAATTTATAATCATTTTAAACAAAAGTATAATTCAACTAATATGTTAGGTTTCGACTTGGCAGTAACTTTTTGGCATTTTATAGATATACTGTGGGTTTATCTCTTTTTGTTTTTATATTTTGTAAGGTGATATATAGTCATTTTCAATGGGCTTACAGAGCATTAAAGACACCCCTTTATCTAGAGTGTTTAAAATTCAGTTATTGATGTTTCGTTAGATAAATAAAATGATTATTTTTGTGCAACTTTTAAATAACAACCATTATATATGAGTACAGCAGTAGCAGAAGGTAAAGCTTGGGGAGGTGGTAATGAACCACTGAAATCAAGTTACGGTAAAATGATGATGTGGTTTTTCATTGTATCAGATGCTTTAACATTCTCGGGGTTTTTAGCAGCCTACGGATTTTCAAGATTTAAATTTATTGATTCATGGCCAATTGCAGATGAAGTGTTTACTCACTTTCCGTTTTTACATGGTGTAGACGCACCAATGTACTATGTGGCATTTATGACGTTTGTCCTTATTATGTCTTCGGTAACAATGGTTTTAGCTGTTGATGCTGGTCATCAAATGAATAAGTCTAAAGTAACCATATACATGTTTTTAACTATTATTGGTGGTTTAATTTTTGTGGGGTCTCAGGCTTGGGAATGGAATACATTTATAAAAGGAGATTACGGCGCAATACAAACAAAAGGTGGAAATATTTTACAGTTTGTTGATGCTGAAGGCCACCGCGTTGCAGTAAGAGATTTTGCAGTTTCAGATGAACATAAAGATCGAACACAGCACCAAAGTAAAAATGGATTATGGTTTGTTGATGAAGGAACGCTTCCAACATATACTATGGATGAAGTAATTCATGGTTTACAAGCTAATAAAGATGTTTTAGTGCGAACTCAAATTATAAATGAGGAAGGTGAAAAAACAGTTTTATCAAGAGCTGAATCTCTAAATCAAGTAATAAAGAATGGTAAATTGTATGTTGAAGGAGCAAATCTTCATGTAAATGAATATGGTTCGCCATTATTTGCAGATTTCTTTTTCTTTATAACAGGATTTCACGGGTTTCACGTATTTTCAGGTGTTTTAATAAATATCATTATTTTCTTTAATGTTGTTTTAGGCACATATGAAAGACGCGGAAGTTACGAGATGGTTGAAAAAGTAGGGCTGTATTGGCACTTTGTAGATTTAGTTTGGGTATTTGTATTTACATTCTTCTACCTAGTTTAATTGAATTAAAATATATTTTCATCCCAATAGATATTGGGATCTAAAAAATCATTTAAAATGGCACACGAACATAAATTAGAAATATTTAGAGGATTAGTAAAATTCAAATCCAATACTCAAAAAATTTGGGGGGTTTTAGTTTTTTTAACTATCGTTACTGTAATTGAGGTTGCTTTAGGTATTGTAAAACCAGAAAGCATGATGGCTAAATTTTTAGGAATGAAAATCTTAAATTGGGTCTTTATCATTTTAACCATAGTAAAAGCATATTATATTACATGGGATTTCATGCACATGCGTGATGAAACTAAGGCTTTACAACGTATGGTAGTTTGGACTGCTATTTTTCTTGTTCTATACTTATTATTCATCTTATTACAAGAAGGCGGTTACGTTTTTGATGTATATGATAATGGTTACATAAAAAAAGATTTTTAACTATTAAAATTAGTTAAATACGAACAAAAAGGCGGTTTTTAAACCGCCTTTTTTTATTTTTGCATAGCGTTTAAAATAATTATTTAATGGAATATAAAAAGATAAGTCGATATGTCGTTTTGGGAATTTTATTCTTTCTTCCTGTAACTTTTTTATTGTTTTTATACCCAGCTACACATAATTATGCACCGCTTGATACAGTGAATAATTCTGTTTTAGATGTAGATAAGTTTACTTCAAATGCAGAAGATAAAGTCCTTTTAAAAGATCATATTACAGTGTTAGGTTTTTTAGGAAATAATCCAATAAAAAATAGTACCGCAGCATTAAACCTGAAAGAATTAGTCTATGATAAATTTAAAGGTTTTAAAAAATTTCAGATAGTTATTTTAATGCCAAAGGGAACTGAGGCTGAAGCTGAAAAACTCAAAGCCGAAATAAGCTCGTATCAAGATTTACGATTTTGGAATTTTGTATTTGGTGAACCAAATGATATTAAACGATTATTTTTTAGTTTGAAAAAGGAAGATAACTTAAAAGATGACTTATCATCAGATCATGTTTTTGTAGTCGATAAGGATTTGAATCAACGCGGACGATTAGATGATAGAACAGATAAAGAATTAGAAAAAAACAAGCCAGTTTACAGCTTGTATTCCTACGATTGTATTGAAGTGTCAGAAATAAAAAATAAAATGAGTGACGATTTACGTATTTTGTTTACCGAGTACAGACAAAAACGAAAAGGTGAATTTAATTCTGATACTAGAAGAGCCAGTGATTTAAAATCTGAAACCAATGAGTAAAAAAACAAATTATTCATATATAGGAATAGCATTTATTATTCTTGTTTTCGGAATCATTTTTGTTCCAAGAATTGTAGATAGAATTTCTAATAATGATATCTCAAGACAAGCAGGTAGAAGCGATCAACAGAAAGAGCAGGATTCTAAAACCTCCGATTTAGTTTTTATTTCCAATAATGGTGAAAACCGTAAAGTACCAAACTTTTCTTTCATCAATCAAGAGGGAAAAAAGATAACTAATAAAGATTATGAAGGTAAGGTGTATGTAATAGAATTCTTTTTTACATCATGCCCAACGATTTGTCCAAGAATGAATAGAAATCTTATTCAAATTCAAAATGAATTTAAAGATTTTGAAGATTTTGGGGTGGCATCTTTTACCATTAATCCAGATTATGATACTTCCGAAGTTTTAAAAGCTTACGCGGAAAAATATGGAATAACAAATCCCAATTGGCATTTAATGACAGGAGATAAAGAGGTTATTTATAAATTGTCAAACGAAGGTTTTTATATTTATGCTGCAGAAAATCCAGATGTTGAAGGTGGTTTTGAACATTCAGGTAATTTCGCGTTAATTGATAAAAATGGATTTATAAGATGTAGAGTTGTAAATGGAAACCCTATTATTTATTATAATGGTATAACCTCTGAATCAGAGAAAACAGATGAAGATGGTAAATTAGAAGAGATAAGTGCCTTAAAAGAAGATATAAAAAAGTTGCTAAATGAATAAATCAAAAGAAATATTAGATGAAAAAAAATACAACAAATTAATAGTTGTATTATCAATTTTAATACCCGTCGTAGTTGCTGTTTTATTTGGAGTTAAAATTGATGCGGTACTGCCTATTTTCTTACCACCAATTTATGCTAGTGTAAATGCAGTTACTGCATTGGTATTAATACTTGCATTTATGGCAATCAGGAAAAAAAATATAAAACTTCATGAACGATTGATGAAGTTCGCCATTATATTATCTGTAGTTTTTTTAGTGATGTATGTCGCTTATCATATGACCAGTGATTCTACTCAATTTGAAGGGGAAGGAGCAATAAAATATTTTTATTATTTTATTTTAATAACCCATATTTTACTTTCAATAATAGTTATTCCATTTGTATTAATCACTTATGTTAGAGCGATTACAAACAATATTGAAAAGCATAAAAAAATTGCAAAAATAACTTTTCCGTTATGGCTATATGTTGCTATAACGGGAGTTGTAGTGTTTATTATGATATCACCTTATTACGTTTAGAAATGAAAAACAGAATAGTCTTTTTTCTCTTAACTCTTTTCTTTGTTATTAAGACTAATGCACAGTGCGCTATGTGTCGTGCTGTATTAGAGAGTGAAGAAGGGCAAACAGTCGCAGAAGGTATCAACGATGGTATCGTTTATTTAATGGCTATACCATATATACTTGTTGCAGGCATTGGTTATTTTATTTATAGAAAATATAATACGTTAAAAAAATAATAAAAACTTTTTTCTACTGCTTTTGTAACATTTCTTTGTGTCGTTAGTCTAACTAAAAAGCTTTATTGCTTTACTAAAAAAATCAACTCATGTTAAAGATTCATCAACTTCACAAATCCTATCCTATAGGAGATTCCAGTTTACATGTTTTAAAAGGAATTGATCTTAATGTTGAAGACGGTGAAATGGTAGCCATAATGGGATCTTCGGGTTCAGGTAAATCTACATTACTTAATATTATTGGGATGTTAGATGAAGCGGATTCAGGCGATTATATTCTAGATGGTTTAGAAATTAAAAATTTAACAGAAAAGAAAGCAGCAGTTTATAGAAATAAATTTTTAGGTTTCATTTTTCAATCTTTTAATCTTATAAATTATAAAAACGCACTTGAAAATGTCGCGCTGCCTCTTTATTATCAAGGTATGAAACGTAAAGAGCGTCAAGAAAAAGCTATGTTTCATTTAGGTAAAGTTGGTTTAGCTGATTGGGCTAAACATTTGCCAAAAGAATTATCAGGAGGCCAAAATCAGCGTGTTGCTATTGCAAGAGCCTTGGCTGCAAACCCCAAATTATTATTAGCTGATGAACCTACAGGGGCTTTAGATACTAAAACCTCTTACGAAATTATGGAATTCATTCAGCAATTAAATGATGAAGGAAAAACCATTTTAATGGTAACACACGAAGAAGATATTGCTAATATGTGTAAGCGTATTGTGCGTCTTCGTGACGGAGTTATTATGGAAGACAAAAAAGTAAATCAAGTTAGAGCAGAACAGTATGTTTGATATAGATCTTTGGCGCGAAATATTTCAAAGTATAAATATGAACAGAACGAGAAGTTTACTTTCTGGTTTCACTGTTGCCTTTGCTATTTTGTTATTTACCATTCTTTTTGGTATCGCCAATGGTTTACAAAACACATTTGCTGAGGCTTTTGTAGATGATGCCAATAATTCTATTACTATAAATTCTGGTAGAACAACTAAGGCAAATAAAGGACTTCAAGCAGGAAGACAAATCCAATTTAAAAATGAAGATCTTGATTACGTAAAAGATGATTTCGGTAATAAAGTAGAGTATATAACAGCAAGAATTTATAAAAATCTCCAAGCGTCTTTTAAAGGGGAACAAAATGTTTATGATATAAGAGCAGTTCATCCAGATCATCAATTTTTAGAAAAAACTAAAATAAAAGAAGGACGCTATATTAATCAAAACGACTTAAATAATAAAACTAAATCTGTTGTGATTGGTAGGTTAGTTGAAGAAGATTTGTTTTTAAAAACAAAGGCTTTAGGAAAGTATCTCAATCTTGGTGGTATTCAATTTAAAGTTATTGGTGTTTTTACTGATGATGGTGGTGATAATGAAGAACGAAAAATTTATATGCCTGTTACTACTGCTCAATACCTTTATGGTAATAACGATTATATAGATCAAATCAATTTAACTTATAATCCTGAAATGGATTACGATCGAGCATTAGCGTTTAGTACTTTATTAACAAAAAAAATGAAGAATCGCTTCTCTGTTGCAAGAAGTGATCAAAGGGCTATTCGAGTTCGTAATATGGCAGAAGGCACTAAAGCCGTAAGTCAAATGACTGTTGGATTAACATTTATTATTTTAATTATTGGGTTCGGAACTTTAATAGCAGGTATCGTTGGTGTTAGTAACATCATGATTTTTATTGTTAAAGAACGAACTAAAGAGATTGGTATTCGAAAAGCATTAGGTGCATCGCCAAAATCGATAGTCTCAATAATTTTAATAGAATCCATACTAATAACAGCAATTGCAGGTTATTTCGGATTATTATTAGGCGTAGGCGTTTTAGAATTAGTTGGGCCGAGTTTAGAAGAATATTTTATAAAAGATCCTGGAGTTAGTAATGGGTTGGTTATTGGCGCCACACTTACATTAATCATTGCAGGAGCCATTGCAGGCTATTTACCTGCAAAAAAAGCATCGAAAATTAAACCTATTGTAGCACTAAGAAATGATTAATCATGTTTAAATTTTTATTTGACAGAGATACATGGCAAGAAGTATATGATAGCTTTAGTAAAAATAAACTAAGGTCTATTCTTACTATGGTAGGTGTTTGGTGGGGTATTTTATTGCTTATTGGGCTTTTGGGTTCTGCACGTGGTTTAGAAAACTCCTTTAATCGTTTATTCGGGAGTTTTGCAACCAATAGTGTATTTGTTTGGGGACAAAGTACTAGCAAGCCCTTTCAAGGTTTTCAAGAAGGAAGACGAGTACAACTGTCGTTAACTGATGCAAAAAAGGTTAAAGAGAATGTTGAAGGGATAGAATTTCTTGTACCAAGAAACCAAAACCAAGCCAAAGTAATTCGGAATTTTCTTTCTGGTAATTTTGGGTTAAATGGTGATTATCCCTTGCTAGATAAAGTTCAAAAGAAAAAACTGGTTCATGGTAGATTTATTAATCAAAATGATATTGATGACAACAAAAAAGTAGTTGTTATTTCTGAAGATGCCTATAAACAACTTTTTGAAAAAGATGAAATGCCAATTGGGGAATATATTGAGATTAATAAAATAAATTTCAAAGTTATTGGCATGTTTGAAAATGGAAATGCTAATATGGGACCTACATCAGACATGCATATTCCTTTTACCACGTTTCAGCAAATATATAATCAAGGCGATCAAATAGGGTGGATGATGATTACAGGAAAACCAGATTATGATATTAAACAGATAGAAGAAGATGCTAAATTATTACTCAAAAATCTAAATAAAATTCATCCTAAAGACAAACGTGCTTTTGGCAGTTTTAATTTAGGTAAAGAGTTCGCTAAAATAACAGGTTTCCTAAAAGGCATGCAATTTTTAACATGGTTTGTAGGCATTGCAACCCTAATCGCTGGAGTATTTGCAATTGGAAATATTTTATTAATAACAGTAAAAGAGCGCACCAAAGAAATAGGAGTTCGAAGAGCTTTAGGTGCAACGCCTTTCGAAATAAAAAGACAAATAGTAGTTGAAGCCGTGTTTTTAACAATAGTTGCAGGACTATTTGGAATTATAACAGGCGGTTGGATTTTAATTTTACTAGACCATTTCTTTGGACAAGGTGACGACGCTGCTATAGTAAACGCCTCCGTATCTATATCGGTAGTGTTTATTGCATTAATTATCCTTGTGGTTTTAGGAACATTGATAGGCTTAATACCAGCAAATAAAGCGACCAGTATAAAACCAATTGAAGCATTAAGAGAAGAATAAACAATCAAAAAAATGAACCTTCTAAAAGGTCGGTATTGTTTTCTATACTAAACTAGATAGAAGCACCATTTGACAAATTAGAAACAATAAGATTAACCAAATGAATAAAACAGTAAAAATTATTTTAGTATTAGTTGCTATCATAGCATTGGCATTCGTGTTAAAGTATTTTAAAGATGCAAATTCAAAAGATGTAGTTGACTATAAAGTTGAAGAACCTTTTTATAGCTCTATAGATACAAAAGCTGTAGCAACAGGAAAATTAAACCCAGAAGAAGAGATTGAACTAAAACCTCAAATTTCAGGTATTGTTGATAAAATTCTTGTAGAAGAGGGCGATAAAGTCAAAAAAGGAGACTTAATAGCAACTATTAGAGTGGTGCCAAATGAGCAAAATCTAGTAAGTGCAAAAAGTAGAATAGCAACTGCTAAATTATCTTATGATAATGCTAAAGTGCTTTACACAAGAAATAAATCCTTATTTGAAAAAGGCGTTATTTCTCAACAAGATTTTGAAAATAGCGAGCTGGCTTTCAATCAAGCAAAAGAATCATTAGCACAATCTCAAAATGACTATCAAATAATTAAGCGAGGGTCAATTTCAGGTGGGAGTTCGGCAAACACTAACATCATAGCTCAAATACCAGGAACTATTTTAGAGATTCCTGTTCGAGAAGGCGACCAAGTAATTCAAAGTAATAATTTTAATGCAGGAACAACTATTGCAACTATTGCTGATATGAGTTTAATGATTTTTGAAGGAAAATTAGATGAGGCTGAAGTAGGTAAGGTACAAGAAGGTAAAGAAATAAAAGTGATTTTAGGAGCCATTAGAGATAAAGAATTCCCTGCTAAATTAACATTTGTTGCTCCTAAAGGAATTGAAGAAAATGGTGCTGTACAATTTACTATTAAAGCAGATGTTACAATCGATTCTCTTACCAACATTAGAGCTGGCTATAGCGCGAATGCAGAAATAGAAATTGAAAGTAAGGATAGTGTTTTAGTAATAAGAGAAGCACTACTGCAATACAATAGAATTACTGAAAAACCTTTTGTTGAAATAATGACAGAAGATAATAAGTTCGAAAAAGAAAATGTTGAATTAGGTCTGTCGGATGGTATTAATGTTGAAATTACTGAAGGCGTTAAAGAAGGCGACAAAATTAAAGTTTGGAATAAAGCATCAAAAGATAACGAAGATGAAGAAGACTAATATTAAACAAACCATTTTATTTTTTGGTGTAGTAGTATGTTCATTATTGTCTTTTGGTCAACAAAAAAAATGGACGTTGCAAGAATGTGTAGACTATGCATTAGAAAATAATATTTCTGTAAAACAGGGAGAAAATACTTTATTGATAAATGACCAAGATATTATTGCAGCTAAAGGTCAGTTTTTACCATCTGTAAATGGTAGTTTAAATCAAAACTTATCTTTAGGTAATGCCGAGTTATTTCAAGGGCAGTTTGTAGATAGAACTGCAAACAGTACTAACATATCTATTGGAGCTAATCAAACTATTTTTAATGGTTTTAGATTAACAAATTTGTACAAACAATCAAAATTAAACCTTGAATCTAATCAATTTGAGCTAAATAGAATTAAAGATGATATTTCGTTAAACGTTGTAAACGCTTATTTAAATGTTTTGTTTAATAAAGAGCAGCTAGAGATAGCCAATGCACAATACGAATTTAGTACAGCACAATTAAAACAAGTAAAGGATTTAGTGGATGCTGGTGTACAACCCAAAGCTAATATTTATGATGCTGATGCAGCTTTAAGTCGAGACGCGCAACAGGTAACTATTGCTGAAAACAACATTAATTTATCATTACTCACATTGTCACAATTATTACAAGTTCCTTATAATGGGTTTGAGGTTGAATTTATAAATGTTGATACACCGTCAGAAGCCTTACTTTACAACAATATTCAACCCATTTTAAATTATGCATTGGAAAATAGAAATGAAATTAAAGTTGCTGAAAAGAATATTGAAAATGCTGAACTAGGTACTGAAATTTCAAAAAGCGGGTTTTATCCAACGATTACAGCGGGGTATTCATACGGAACTAGTGCTTTTTTCACGAATTTAAGTGATGATGAAACATCCTTCTTTAATCAATTAAATGAGCAAAGAGCTCATAATGTTAGAATTAATATCAGTATTCCAATTTTTTCAAGATTTCAAAATAAAACAGCAGTTGCAAAATCTGGTATACAAGAAGAAAATAGCAAATTGCGTTTAGACCAAGCAAAGTTAGATTTAGAGTCTAATATTCAACGTGCATATACAGATGCTCAAGCAGCATTAAAAGCATTTGTTGCAGCAAAAAGGTCTTTAACGTCTCAAGAGTTAGCATTCAATAATTCAAAAGAGCGTTACGATATTGGAAGCATGACTGCTTTTGATTTAGAGCAAGCTAGAGTACAATTAATAAATGCAAAGTCATCTTTGATTAATGCAAAATATGATTTTGTTTTTAAAACAAAAGTTTTAGATTTTTATATGGGAAAATCTTTAATTAACTAATTTGGCATTTATACTTAATATAGAAACCGCAACAACCAATTGTTCTGTATCCCTTTCAAAAAATGGGGAAACCCTAGTTTTAAAAGAGGATAATGATAAAAACTATTCCCATGCAGAAAGGCTTCATGTTTATATTGATGATGTTTTAAAAGAAGCCAATATAAAATCGAACGAATTAGAGGCTATTTCAGTTAGTAAAGGGCCTGGGTCTTATACAGGTTTGCGCATTGGGGTTTCAGCAGCAAAAGGATTGTGTTTTGCACTAGATAAGCCATTAATTTCTATCCCTACTTTAGATGCTCTAGCACATCAAGTTAAAATGGATGATGGCATTATTGTTTCTATGCTTGATGCTAGACGGATGGAAGTTTATTCTGCTATTTACGATTCAAATTATAACCAAATAAGAGAAACACAAGCTCAAATTTTAGACGAAACGTCTTTCAATGATTACCTAGAGCAAGGAAAAGTTTATTTTATTGGTAACGGTGTTGAAAAAACAAAAACTTTAATCAATCACCCAAATGCCATTTTCATTGAAGATAAGTTACCTTCTGCTAACGATATGAGTTTGTTAGCTGATACTAAATACAAAAAAAACGACACCGAAGATGTCGCTTATTTTGAACCTTATTATTTAAAAGATTTTGTGGCTCTAAAGCCGAAGTCTAAATAAAAAAAGACCCATTAAGCTTTAAACCTGATGGGTCGTAATATTTATTTAGTAAGGTTTTAACCTTGTTTTCGTATTTCAACTTGATGTGGGTAAGGAATTTCAATACCTGCTTTATCAAGCGCTTCTTTTACATCTTCAGTAATACCAAAGTAAACCGCCCAATAATCGTCTGTATGACACCAAGGTCTTACCGCGAAATTTATTGAACTATCTGCTAATTCAGAAACATTAACAGTAGGTTCTGGTGTTTTTAAAACTTTTGGATGCGATGTTAAAACATTCATTAACACCTCTTTTGTTTTCTTAATATCAGAATCATAACCAACTCCGAAGGTTAAATCTACACGACGCGTACCTTCTGTTGAATAATTAATTATATTTCCGTTTGATAAAGAACCATTAGGAATTATAATTTCTCTATTTGATAAACCAGTTAACTTAGTTGTAAAGATTTCAATTTCTTTAACGACTCCAATTTCACCCTGAGCTTCAACTAAATCTCCAATTTTAATAGGTTTAAAAATCATAAGTAAAACACCGCCAGCAAAATTCCCTAATGAACCTTGTAGAGCTAATCCAACGGCTAAACCAGCGGCCGCTAAAATAGCTGCGAATGATGTGGTTTCAACACCAACAGTGCCTAAAACAACAATTATTAAAACAATTTTTAAAGTCCAGCCCAATAAGTTTAAAAGGAATTTTTGAAGACTCTCATCATAATCTCCTATAGACATAACCTTTTTAGTAGCTTTTAATATCTTTTTAATTACCCAAGATCCAATAATCCAAATAACAACAGCTCCAAGAATTTTCAGTCCATAATCTAAGCCTAACTGAAGCCATTTTTCTGTGTCAATGTTTTCTAAATTCATAATTTTCATTAATTTTTTTGTAAGCGCAAAGTTATAAACTAAACGCAAGTTTTTAAGTGTTTAAATGAAGAAAAAAGATTAATTAACTTGAAATAAAGCAAAAAATTAGCGCAATAATTGCAGGAATTGCCTGAACATAGAATAACTTTATTTGCTTTGTTGAGTAAGCCCCATAAATACCAGCTATGGTCACACAAATAAGAAAGAAAATGGCAATTCTTGTATCGTTTTCAATCATAGAAAATATAAGTCCTGCTGCTAAAAAACCATTATAAAGTCCTTGGTTAGCCGCGAGTACTTTGGTTTCTTCTGCAAATGTTTTGGATTTTAAACCAAAAGCTTTGATGCCTTTTGGTTTGGTCCACATAAACATTTCCAAAATCAAGAAGTAAAAATGTTCTATAGCTACTAAAGCTAATAGTGTAAGAGTTGTAAGTGTCATTGTTTTAAAAACTTTATGGCGTCTTTTACTTTTGAAACAGGCAATTTACAGGACTTATTTACACACACGTAAATAAGTGTATTATTTGGGTTGTATCTATTCTCTAATAGAGGCATATTATTTTCCGAAGTACTTCCTGCTATGAGTTTATTAGGGATGTAGGTTTTGTTTAATTCATCTATTTTCTGTTTTGCATTAGCCCCAACAATAGCCACTTCGTAGTAAGGTTGTGCATAATTAAGCATTAAGTCAAACCAATTGGAGTATCCTGATGGATATTCTTGCATTTCTGGTTTTATATTGTTTAGCATTATCATGGCAGTTTTACTGAAGTGTTCGTTGTCAAAATAGTGTGATAATTTAAACAGGTTTTTTGCCATGATAGAATTACTTGCCGGTATCACATTATCTCTATATTCAATACTTCTAGAAACCAATGAAGCATCTTCATTTGAAGTGAAAAAGAACATATTACTAGCACTATCGAAGAAATGGTCAAAAGTATAGTTTGCCAAACCTCTGGCGGTAGTTAACCATTTTTCGTCTAAAGTGTTTTCATAAAGTGTAATAAAAGCATCAATAGTGGCAGCATAATCTTCTAAGTACCCGTTTATACTACTTTTCCCATTTTTATAATTATGATTTAATCCACCATCTTCTCGTAATTGATTATTTATTATGAAATTGGCGTTTTTTTCTGCAATAGCGAGATAATCATCATTTCCAAATACACGATAAGCATCTGCATAGCCTTTAAGCATAATGGCATTCCAAGAGGTTAAAGTTTTGTCGTCTAATCTTGGTTTTGCTCTTTTGTTACGTTCTTTAAGAAGCAGAACTTTCCATGCTTCTTTCTTTTCTACCAAAATAGTTTTAGTAAGGTTGTGTTTCTTTATAATGGAGTTATCATCATCTTTTCTAATCAGTACATAATTATCATGTTCCCAAAACCCATAATTATTTACATTATAATAGTCTGAAAACAATTCAAAATCTTCTTTTAAAAGGGTGTTAAGTTCATTTTTTGTCCATACATAAAATGCGCCTTCTTCAAGTTCGCCCTCTGGGGTATTACTGTCAGCGTCTAATGATGAATAAAAGGCACCATTACTAGTCGTCATTTCTTGTTTTATGTACTTTAAGGTTTCAGTGACGATGTCTTTGTAAATTTCATTTTTAGTAATCAGGTATGCATCAGTATATAAACTTACCAATTGCCCATTATCATAAAGCATTTTCTCAAAGTGAGGAACGTGCCATTTGGCATCAACGGAATATCTTGAAAATCCACCACCAATTTGGTCAAAAACACCACCATAAGCCATTTTGGTGAGCGTCAAATTAACAAAATCTAACAATTCAGTATCATTATTTTGGTGCGCATACCTTAAAAGAAAATGATAATTATTAGGCATCATAAATTTTGGTGCCTTATTCATACCACCTTGATTCTTGTCAAATTGCTTTGACCAGCTTTTAACAGCATTTTGAATGAAAGGTGTATCAAAAACGGGTTCATCAGTATTCAATTGAACAACATCTAATGATTTAATGCCCTCTTCTAATTTATCGGCATAGTCTTCAAGTTTTTCTGGGTTGTCGGTATATAATTTTGAAATTTGTTCTAAAGCATCCATCCACTGTTCTTTCTTAAAATATGTACCACCCCAAACAGGTCTGCCGTCTGGCAAAGCAATTACATTTAAAGGCCATCCGCCACTGCCCGTCATAAGTTGAACTGCATTCATATAAACTTGATCTACATCAGGGCGCTCCTCTCGATCTACTTTTATATTGATAAAACTTTCATTCATTACTTGAGCTACAATGCTATCTTCAAAACTTTCATGTTCCATAACATGGCACCAATGGCAGGCTGCATAACCAACACTAATAAGTATTAATTTATTTTCAGTTTTTGCTTTTTCTAAAGTGGTTTCATTCCATGCATTCCAATCTACAGGGTTGTGCGCATGTTGTAATAGATAAGGACTAGTTTCATTGACAAGAGCATTCGTGTATGGGTGTTTCATGGACTCTGAATTCTGACCTTTACAGCCTATGATAAGTATTATAAACGCGAGTGGGAATAGGTGCTTCATGCATCAAAGTTAACAATTTTTAAGCACAAAAAAAGCGTTCAAATAATGAACGCTTAGTGTTTTATATTGAAGCGGAATTTATTCTACTTCAAAAGTGATTTTTAAGTTTACCCTAAAGTCTGTTACTTCACCATCTTTTACGCTCGCGCTTTGGTCTTGAACATAAACAGAACGAATATTTTTTAAACTTTTGGATGCGTGTTTTACTGCTTTTTTGGTTGCATCTTCCCAACTTTTCTCTGAGTTAGCTAAAATTTCGATTACTTTTAAAACTGCCATGATTCTATATTTTTTAATTTATAATTAGGCTACCTCTTTAAAGGTAGCTAATGTTAGACCCAATTAGTTTAAAAAAGTCACAAGGATTTAACCATTAATAGCCTCAACAGTTTCAACTTTTCCGGGTAACATTTCTTTGAGCATATTTTCAATACCACTTTTTAGCGTGTATGTTGAAGAAGGACAACCACTGCAAGCACCTTGTAACATTACACTAACGCTTTTCTCAGCCGAATCATAAGAAATAAACTGAATGTTTCCACCATCACTGGCAACTGCCGGTTTAACATATTCTTCTAGAATGTTTACAATTTCTTTTGAAATATCATCTAAAGCTTCAAATTTGCTATCAATTTGTTTAGAAGATTTTTGTAATGTTTCAACTGCTTCTGGTAAAACAACATCTTTACCGCTTTCTATATACCCCCTAATAAACTCACGAAGTTCTATAGTAATATCTTGCCATTCAGCCATGTCGTATTTAGTAATCGACACATAATTTTCATCAATAAAAACACGTTGCACAAATGGAAAATGAAATAGTTCTGTCGCTAAAGGAGAAAGTTTAGCTTCATCAATTGAAGTGAACTCAAAAAGCGCTGTTACTATTTTTTTGTTAGCTACAAATTTCATCACTGATGGATTCGGTGTACTTTCTGCATAAACCGTTATAGGTACTTTTTTAGTAGCAGCAGAAGATTCTTCCACAACAATGCCTCCATCATTTAAATAGGCCTCAATTTGTTCAGAAACTTCATCTTGAACATCATTCCATTCTACAATATCGAATCGTTCAACTGCAACAAAATTTCCAGAGATATACACTTTTTTTACAAATGGTAAATAGAATAATTGCTGGGCTAAAGGAGATGCTTTAGCGTCATCTATATTATTAAATTCAAAACTTTGGTGTTTGGTAATGAATTGATTTACCTCGAATTTTACTATGGAGCTATTGGATGTTTCTTGCACAGAAACCTTGAAAGTGTTCATTTCAGCTAATTTTTCACAAAAATACTAAAAGAAAACTTTAGATATCCATATATTTGAGTTTTGTTGCCTGTTTATATAGGTTGCGTAGGTAAAGGTTATCTTTATCTTTTTTATGTATAATTTTTTAAGGATCAAGACGTTTGTATTAAGCCAAACCCACTTGGTGAAAAAGTTTATGAAATTAAAAAATATTATTTTAGTGGCAATTACAGTTGTGTTTTCTAACATAACGACCTCTCAAGAAGGGCTGCCAATATATACGGATTACCTAACAGATAATTATTATTTAATTCACCCATCTATGGCTGGTGTTGCTAACTGCGCAAAAGTTAGAATTACTGGGCGACAACAATGGTTTGGACAAGATGATGCCCCCAAGCTTTTAAGCATGAGTGTAAATGGAAGGATAGGTGATACTCAATCTGGTATTGGAGGGGTCTTTTATGCGGATAAAAATGGTTATCACTCTCAAAAAGGAGCTTATTTCACGTATGCTCATCACTTAATGTTTTCTAGAAGTGAAGTGGATTTAAATATGCTTTCTTTTGGTTTAAGTGCTGGGTTTGTTCAGTACCAACTAGATGAAACAACGTTTTTAAATGGAGCACCTATACCAGATCCAATTATTAATGGGACCGTACAAAACGAAACAAATTTTAATGTTGATTTAGGCTTCTCGTATCATTATCTTGATTCTTATGCACACGTAACCGTTAAAAACCTTTTAGAGAATGCTGGTATTAATAGAGATACGCAGATAACAAGCAATTTAAGACGTTATTTGGTTTCTGTTGGTAGTGTTTTCAGCAAATTTGGTAGTGAATGGAGTTATGAGCCTTCTGTGATGTTTCAGTATAGAGATTTAACAAAAGAAGCAGCAATAGATTTTAACGGTAAAGTTTACAAGCAAATGGATTTTGGAAAAGTCTGGGGAGGTCTATCTTACAGACAGAGTTTGGACGGCGCTGAGTTTTTGACTAGTTCGAATGCAGTTAGTAGTCAAAAACTACAACAAATCACACCTATTTTAGGAGTTAACTATAATGACTTCATGTTCGCCTATACATATACGTATCAAATGAATGATGTGGTATTTACAAGCGGTGGTTTTCATCAAATAACATTAGGATATAACTTTAATTGTAGGCAAGAACGCTTTGAATGTAATTGTCCTGCAGTAAACTAATAAATAGAATACGCTCAAATTTTGAGCCTTTTTATTTATTTCCGTGTATATTTTTTCTTTTAGGTCATAGCATTTTCTAAATCAATAACATTTTTTTCTGTTTCATCACATAAGTCCTATTTGGTTAATGTAAACGAAGCGTTTTACTAAGTAACGGAAAACAAGTTATAGTTTCAACTTCAAAAAATCAGAATTACTATCTAATTTCAAATAACAAAACTATGCCAGTAATAAAATCAGTTAGAGGGAAATCACCTATCATTCCAGAAGATTGTTTCATTGCCGAAAACGCTACAGTAGTAGGTGAAGTAACTATGGGGAGTCAATGCAGTGTCTGGTTTAGCGCAGTTGTCCGTGGCGATGTAAACTTCATTAAAATGGGTAACAAGGTCAATATACAAGATGGTGCCGTAATTCATGGTACCTATCAAAAATCTGCCACAACCATTGGCAACAACGTATCAATTGGTCATAACGCTCTAGTTCATGGATGCACTATTCACGATGATGTTCTGGTTGGTATGGGCAGTATCATTATGGATGGTTGCGTAGTAGAAAGTAATAGTATTATCGCTGCAGGTGCCGTGGTAACACAAAACACTATAGTTAAATCTGGAAGTATTTATGCCGGTGTTCCCGCTAAAAAAGTTAAAGATATTAGCAAAGACCTTATTTCGGGAGAAATAAACCGCATTGCAGATGCCTATATTAATTATTCAAGTTGGTTTAAAGAATAAGTTGTCATCCTGAACTTAATTCAGGACCTCGTTATTAGTAATGTTAATATTTTTGGAGTTACCACAAGGGTTGGGCTTTATTCGTTGATTTCTATTTTACATTATTGAACTTATGAATATAAATATTTCACTACTCGCTTCCTCTTTCGTTCGGCTAGCTCAAACATGCCATTCAATCCCTAACGCAAAAGCGAGCTTCAATTAAAAATCTAGAAAATCAACAACAAAGTGTTTCCCTAGAAGTTGTTTCATAACTTCTGGTGCCTCGTTAGTGTAAAATTCATTTTTAGAATATCTAGTTTCAGAATTCAACAAATTATGCTTTTCTAAAACAGCTTTAGTTTGTCGCGCTACAGCTTCACCAGAATCAATAATTTTCACGTGTTTAGGAAGTATTTCTAAAAGTAAAGGAATCAAATAGGGGTAATGTGTACATCCTAAAACCAAATAATCAATATCAGCTTTAATCACCGGCTCTAAGTAAACTTTTAAAAGCGATTTCATCTCTTCAGAATATAGATTACCACTTTCTATAAGTTCCACAATACCATCACCAATTTGTTCAACAACTTTAATATTGCTAGCAAATAGGTTGGTGGTTTTGGAAAACAGTTCGCTAGTCAATGTACCTTTTGTAGCTAAAATACCAATTGCATCTGTTTTTGTTTGTAAAGCGGCAGGTTTAATAGCGGGTTCAATACCAATAAACGGAACGTTGTATGTTGCTCTTAAGTAATCAATAGCATTGGTTGTGGCTGTATTGCAAGCCACAACAATAAGCTTACAGTTTTTACTGAGTAAGTATTCTGTATTCTTTTTACTTAAATCAATAATGGTATCTTTACCTTTTGGGCCATAAGGAGCGTTTTTACTATCAGCTAGATATATCGTATTTTCATAAGGCATTAAGGCGTGGATTTCTTTCCAAATAGAAGTGCCTCCAACACCAGAATCAAAAATACCAATAGACTGTTTACTCATAAGTTTAACAAAAATAAAAAAGCTGCCTTGTAAAAAGGGCAGCTTTAAGATATATTTTATTGCAATTTTATATTAGATACCCATTTGCTTTTTTACATCTGCTAAAATATCATCGCCATCAGCTACAATTAAAGTTGCTCTATCTAAAACATATTGGTAACCTTGAGCTTTAGCTACTTCGTTTATAGCTTTCATAGCCGCTTCTTGTATAGGCTTAAATAAATCAGCTTCTTTTTCAGCTAAATCCTTTTGTGCATCAGTTCTAAACTGCTGAATACGTTGTTGCTTTTCTTGTAATTCAACCATTCTAGTTTGATTTTCTTCGGCCGTTTTAGTACTTGCCTCAGCATCATACTGCTTAACAGTATTTTGGTATTCAGTAATTGAAGCCTGGATATCAGTTTGGTATGTTTTTCCCAAAGCTTCAATCTCAGATTGTGCTTTTTTAGCTGCAGGCATAGATGCAATTAATTCTTGTGTATTTATGTGAGCAACTTTACTTTGTGCTTGTGTAAAGCCAACAGTTGTAATACATAGTACGGTTGCTAATAAGAGAGTTTTGAATTGTTTCATTTTTAAATAGTATTAAGTGTGTTATAAATTATTAATTGTTTATACTGTCTTTTGCCTTTTGGCGATCTTCTAAAATTTTATTTTTTCTGTCTTCTAACGCTTTCTTTCTTTTAGCTCTTTCAGCTAATTTTTTCTGTCTGTTTTCTTCAATGAGTTCAGCCTTAGTTTTGGTCTTGCTTTCAACAGATTTAGCTCCTTCAGCAGGTTTTGATGATTCTTCTTCACTTTCAGCAGCTACTTTAGTTGTCTTGCTTCTGGCATCAAGCTTCGCTTGTTTTGCTTTTTCTCTATCATCTAATGTTTTCTGACGCCTATCTTCCGCTTCTAATTTCTTTGCTTCACGAGCTGCTAAAATTTCTTCTCTACGTTTTTCAACAGCACTTTCTCTTTTCGCTTTCTTTTCTTCTAAAACTTTTTCTCTAGCTTCCAACTCTTCATTTATTTCAGGAATCAATTCCTCTTCTTCTGCAGCCTTACGTTCTGCTTTTGAGTTGGCTTGCGTACGTTTTGAAGTTCTTGTAATGCTTCTTAAAACTTGCTCACTGATATCAAACTGTTTTGCCGAAAAAAGCATCACCGCATCTGATGACTTATCAAATATAAAATCATACTTTCTTCCTTCAGCCATATCTTGAACAGCAGCGAATATTTGATCCTGTATAGGCTGCATTAACTGTTTCTTTTGAATGAACAAATCACCATTTGGTCCGAAACGTTTTTGCTGATAGTCTAAAATTTCATTTTCTTCAAAAGTGATATCTTCTTCACGCTCATCAATAAGCTCTTTTGTTAAAAGTGCTTTTTCATTACTTAAATCTTTTCGCTTTTGTTCTACAGTTGTCAATTTTGATTGAATCTCGTTTTTCCATTTTTGAGCTTTATCTTCTAATTGAGAAGTAGCCTCTTGATATTCAGGAACATTCTCTAAAATATACTCGGTGTCTATATAAGCAATTCTCACACCGCGCTGTGCGTGCGAATAAAAGCTTAGCATAAAAACTAATGTCAGTAAAAAAAGAACGTTATGTTTCATCTGTTTAATGTTTTATAATTTATGACTTATAAATTCTAAAAGTGACAGATGATTTACTCTGCCTTTTGAATCGTATCTTCAAAATTAACGAATTTTAATCTTAAAAATTTTAATTCTCATGCAAATCATCAATGTGGTATTAGAAAATATCGTGCCAAAGTTTTTTTTACTTAAAATTGTTGTCCAATTATGAAGTGAGTTTCCCAGCCATGTTTCACGGTCTCTCCTGGCAAAGCATCAAAACCATGACCAAAATCAATACCTAATAAACCAAAGGCAGGCATAAATATACGAATACCTAGACCCGCAGAGCGACTGATATTGAATGGGTTAAAATCTCTAAAAGTATCAGAAGAAGCACCTCCTTCTAAAAAGCCTAAAGCATAAATTTTCGCAGAAGCTTTTAATGTAATAGGATAACGAAGTTCTAAAGAAAACTTATTGTAAATACTTGATCCATCTTGAGATGCTTGACCTGTTGTTTCATCTAAATGTGTAAGCGATTGGTTCGGATATCCACGTAATTGAATAACTTCTCTACCATCTAAAGAGAAATTACCTAAACCATCACCTCCTAAATAGAAACGTTCAAATGGTATAACACCTCTGTCATTGTTGTATGCACCTAAAAAACCAAATTCAATCTTAGGTCTTAAAACTAAATTTTTAGCAAGTTGGGTATACCACTCTCCAGAAAATTTTACTTTATAAAATTCAAGCCATTTATAGCGTTCTTGATCTATACGTGTTATGTCTTCATTTGCTTCAATATAATCGCGATCTGCAGTACTGGTTGCATTTGATCTTTTTTCGAGGGCATCATCATAATCAATAGATAATTGTTCGTAATCTACTCCATTAAATAATGAATAAGGAAGCGAAAATTTAGCTGTAACTCCAAAATTAGAACCAGCTGTCGGGAAAATAGGGTCTACACTTGTATTATTTCTTGTTAAACCAAAAGTATATGATAAATTATTAGAAAACCCATCACCAAAAGTAAATAAACCTGTATTATAATTTTTCAGGTCGTATCGCTGATAACTTATGGCTTGAGAAAGTGTAAAATAATCATCAGGAACAGATAATCGTTTTGCTAAACCAAAAGTAATTCCTGTAATGTTGAAACTTCTACTTTTATCTGCATTTCTTGTTTGAGGATTATACAAAAACTGCTTAGTATGTGATAGGGATGTTGAAAATTGAACAGGACGTTTACCTCCTAACCAAGGTTCAGAGAATGAAAAGCTATAAGTTTGATAAAAACGACTGGCTTGTAAACGTAATGCTAGTTTTTGGCCATCACCCATAGGGATTGGTTTATAAGCGTCTTTCTTAAATATATCTTTTATTGAAAAGTTGTTGAAAGATAAACCAAGTGTTCCTATAAAACCACCGCCACCGTAGCCACCTTGTAACTCAATTTGACTAGATCCAGTTTCTTTAACCGAATATTCCATATCAATGGTGCCCTCAACTGGGTTGGGGTTATTAAAGTTTGGTGATATTTCTTGAGCATCAAAAAAGCCTAATTGACCAAGCTCTCTAACCGTACGCACTACATTTGCTTTACTATACAACTGCCCTGGACGTGTGCGAAGTTCTCTATAAATAACATGATCGTTAGTCTTATCATTACCAACTACGGTTACTGTATTGAAATAAGCTGGTTTCCCTTCTGATACTCTTACCTCAATATCAATAACATTATTAACGGCACTTACTTCTACAGGGTTGATACTAGAAAATAAATAACCATTATTTTGGTATTGATTTGTAATATCTTGTGCATCCGGTTTTGAATCGTCAGCAATTCGTTTTTGCAATAAGATACCATTATAGGTGTCTCCTTTTCTAATACGTAATAGTCTATTTAATTGGTCGTTAGTATAAACCGTGTTACCAATAAATGTTATATCACCAAAGGTGTATGCTTCTCCCTCATTAACATTAACAATTAGTGATATCGTTTTATCATTGTTATAAATGACACTATCCGACAAAACTCGGGCATCTCTATAACCATTTTCTTTATAGGTATCTATTACATGACCTAAATCTGCTTGATAAGCAGAATCTATAAATTTTGAACGTTTAAGTATTCTTAGTCGGTTGATTTTCTTGGTGCCTTTCATACTTTTTCTAAGCCTTTTATCGTTTAGAACTTCGTTACCATTGAAAATAATATCTTTAATCTTTACTTTTTCACCTTTATCGATATTAAGTACCATATTTACTCTTGAGGTCTCGATAGAGTCTATAACTTCAATGGTGTTGATATGTACTTTAGTATTAAGAAAACCGTCTTTTTTATATTTTTTCGTGAGGAAGTTTTTAGTTGTAGTAATAAGGTTTTCAGTAATCTTCGTGCCTTTTTTTAGTTTATTCTCATTAATTATGCCTTCTTTCTTACCTTTTTTAACACCGTTAATTTTAAGTTCGTTGAGTTGAGGTAAATCAGCTAATTTTATTTGTAAATAAACTATATCATCTTCTATTTTAGTAACATAAACTTCAATGTCGCTAAACAATTTAGAATTCCAAAGTTTTTTGATAGCATTACCAATATCTTCCCCTGGGATGGTTATTTCTTTGCCCTTTCTTAAGCCAGAATATGTAATGATAGTTTGTTCGCTAAATGAAGTATTGCCAGCAACTGTAATTTCGGCTAATGTATATTTTTTGCCTTTACTAAAATTTGAATTTTGAGCATTAATATTAAGGCAACCAATAAAAAAGAGTATAGTTACGCAGTACTTTAAATATGTTAGTGTAGGTAAAATTTTAGCTAAGTTGTTCACTTGTTTTCCCAAATCGTCGTTCTCTTTTTTGATATTCAATAATAGCTTCATACAAATGATCCTTCGTAAAATCTGGCCATAAAACACTTGTGAAATATAATTCGGCATAAGCAATTTGCCATAACAAAAAGTTACTTATGCGCTGTTCCCCACTGGTTCTAATAAGCAAATCTACATCTGGTAAATTTTGCGTGTAAAGATGCTGATTTATAATTGATTCTTCAATATTTTCGGGCGAAATTATATTATTTTTAACTTTAATACTAATTTCTTTAACAGTGTTTATGATTTCCTCTCTTGAACCATAGCTAAGCGCAAGCGTTAAAGTCATTCTTGTATTCTGCTTAGTGTTTTCTATAACTTCAAAAAGTTCTTTGTGTACCTTTTTAGGAAGTGTATCTAAAGCCCCAATTGCTGTTAGTTTAATATTATTGTTTTGAAGTGTGTTAATTTCTTTTTTTAATGAAGACACTAAAAGTCTCATTAACGTTTGAACTTCTAGTTTTGGTCTGTTCCAGTTTTCAGTTGAAAAGGCATAAAGGGTTAAGTTTTCTATGCCAAGTTCTGCAGAAGTCTCAACGGTCTGTCTTACAGATTTCGTCCCATTTTCATGTCCAAAAGCACGTAGCATTCCTTTTTGTTTTGCCCAACGCCCATTACCATCCATAATAATAGCGATGTGTTTTGGTAACGGTTTTGTAAGTATGCTGTCTTTTAAATCCATTTTATTCTAAGCAATAGCACGGGTTTTCCCCAAAGGTATAAGTAAGTGTAATGCCTGAAAACACATACCAGTCGTTATTATTTATATTCCCAAAACGGAATTGTTGCAAAGATTCTGAGTCTGGAATACTTCCATCAAGTTCGTCTGAAAACGTGTAACGCGCACCTATTTCAACTCCCAAGATAAAGTTTTCCATAAAATTAGTCTTAAAGCCCAACACCATAGGTACACCATAGGCCCAACTTGATGTGTTTTCTGATCTTTGAACGCCATTATAAAGATAATGATTATCATGATAGGCGAACGTTAAACCAGAATAAAGATAAGGAGTTCCTAGTTTTTCGCCTGAATGCAGATTGAAATCTAGGAATGTGAATTCCATACCTAACGAAATTTCTGTTATTTTACTTGAAAACTCATAACCTCTTTGAACACGTCTCGGGTCATCTGAATTAGTGTCAATACCTTCTAGTTCACTAAATATTAATGAAGCTCTGTAGGAATGCCTTTTGCTTCTATTCCATTTATAAAGCCCACCAATAGCTAATTGATTTGGCGAAATATAATCGGTTGCACCAACATCTCCAATAAAATTACTACCTCCTAAAAAAAGCCCTATTTCGTTAATTTGAGCAACGCTTAACTGGATGCTTAAAATGCTTAATATCAATATGGTAAAATGCTTCATAAATATTCAAAAGTTTGCAAATATAATAAATAAGATTAGCCCATAATAATTTGAGCTAAATTGTATTAGTGTAAAACAGAAATTCTTTTGAAATATTGTTTTGCTATTTTGGTAAATTACGTTTGTCTTCGCCCCATAGTAACTTCTTTCTAAGGGTTGCTAAAAAGCTTTCATTTAAAAGATCTATCATTTTAATTTTAAAATCAGCTTTTTTAATTTTTATGAGTGTTCCGTTATCTAATGTTGCAATTCTAGAATCTAATGATATTAAATGTTGTTTTTCTCTACCATGAACTCTAAGATGTATTTCTGTAGAGTCTGGAATTACTAATGGGCGAGCACTCAAGTTGTGGGGAGCAATTGGGGTTAGTACAAAACTACTTGAGCCAGGTGTAATTACTGGGCCTCCGCAACTTAAGGAATATCCTGTTGAGCCTGTAGGTGTCGATACTATTAAGCCATCACTCCAGTATGAGTTTAGAAATTCATCGTTCAAATACGTGTCTATGGTAATCATAGCTGTTGTGTTTTTTCTGCTTACTGTAATCTCGTTTAATGCGAAATTCATTGATTCGATTTCTTTGTTTTCAGAAGACGTTTCTACAGTTAAAATACTACGTTCAGAGATTCTATATTTTCCATCAATTATATCTTGTACAGCTTCTTCTATGGCATTAACTTGAATAGTAGCTAAAAAACCAAGCCTTCCTGTGTTGATTCCAATAATAGGGATGCCTAAATCTTTAACAAACATGGTAGCTCTTAGAATGGTTCCGTCGCCACCAATACTTACTAAAAAGTCAAAACTAGTATCAAGCTCAGTAAATGTTTTATATTTATGATAGTCTTTAATGTTATGAGGTTCCAGATCTATCAGTTTATGAAACTCAGTTTCAATATAGGCTTCGGAACCTTGATTCTCAAGAAAATTAAAAAGTGTTTCAACTGATTTAGGAGTTGTAGCACTATAATAGCGTCCAAAGATGGCAACTTTCATAATTTATCCAGATTTAGAGTTAAAATAATGTATTCTAGCTTGTTCATTTTTATTCTATTTCCTTTTTCATAATTTTCTCTAACTTAGGCTATGTACATTAGTCATCAAAATATCTAAAAAAAAGTAACTTCGTTTTATGCGCGCCCTTTTAAATTTAAATTGGGTTTACATGTTTAAATATTTTCTTAAATAATCTGAACGTTCTTTTAAACTTTCAATGTATCCGTCTTCCTCATGCCCAGAAACAATATTATAACTATATCTGCGGAAGGTTTGTATGATTTCATTAAGCCCGGTGTTTCCTATTTTTAAAGTAACCTGAACTAAATCTGTGTTCATTTTTGAAATAAAGGCGCCTAGAAGTTTAGCGTCGTTTGATTCTACGATTTGGCTAATTTCACTAAATGAATAATCATTAATGCCTTTTTCAACAACTAAAACACCTCCGGCTTCAGAGAAAAATGGAGACTCACTAAATAAGCTTATAACGTCCTTTAATTCGTAATAGCCTAAATATTTATTTTGCTCACTTAAAACAGGCATAATATTGGTGGAATTAATAGCAAAGGCCTCTAAAACATCTAGCCAAATTGTGTTATCTCTAACAAAAAAATCCTCTAAGGCATATTTATATTCGTTTAAAGGTTTATCGTTATCAAAACAATGTGCATCAGTTTCAGAAAAACAACCTAAATACGTTTCATTATCATCTTTAACAGGAATATGAGAAAAAGTAAGTTGATTAAACAGTAATTGTAAATGACTTGTTTTACTGCTAATATTTAACGGTTTTATGTCGTTTATTATAAGTTCTGAAAGTTTCATAGCACCAATAGATAGGACTGCAAATTAATCAAAAAAATAGTACCAATGCTTGTTGTACTTTGTATTTTTGTCTTTTAAAATGGATTTATGACAAAGTTAAGTGTTAATATCAATAAGATAGCAACGTTAAGGAATTCCAGAGGTGGCGATGTGCCAAATGTAGTTCAATTTGCGAAAGATGTACAACGTTTTGGTGCTGAAGGTGTAACCATACATCCAAGGCCAGACGAAAGACACATTCGTTATCAAGACGCACGCGATTTAAAACCAGAAGTTTATACTGAATATAATATTGAAGGAAATCCTATTGAGTCCTTTGTTAATTTAGTTTTAGAGGTAAAACCTACCCAAGTAACTTTAGTGCCAGATGCAGTTGATGCTATTACGAGCAATTCGGGTTGGGACACAATTAAACATAAAGATTTTTTGGTTGATGTCATTAAAGAGTTTCAAAAGAATAATATTAGAACTTCTATTTTTGTGGATCCCGTTTTAAAACAAATTGAAGGGGCAAAAGCTACTGGAACAGATAGGGTTGAATTGTATACGGAGGCATTTGCACATCAATATGGTTTGGGTAATAAAGACGCCATTAAACCTTATGTTGAAAGTGCAGAATTAGCAAATAGTTTAGGATTAGGAATAAATGCAGGTCATGATTTATCTCTTGATAATATCAAGTTTTTTAATGATGAGATTCCAAACTTATTAGAAGTTTCTATCGGGCATGCATTAATTACTGAGAGTTTGTATTTAGGCGTAGAAAATGTTATTCAAATGTATTTACATAAACTGAAATAATGCTTTTACATTCAAATATTATAGGTTCAGGAAAACCTTTTGTGATTTTGCATGGTTTTTTAGGTATGGGTGATAACTGGAAAACACTTGGAAGTAAGTTTAGTGAACAAGGGTTTCAAGTACATTTAGTTGATCAGCGAAACCATGGACGTAGTTTTCATGATGATGAATTTAATTATGAAGTACTTGCTGAAGATTTAAAGCATTATTGCGATGCAAATAAATTATCTGAAATTGTATTGTTAGGACATTCTATGGGCGGAAAAACGGCCATGTTATTTGCAACACTGTATCCGGAAATCGTTTCAAAATTATTGGTTGCAGATATTTCTCCACGTTTTTATCCAATTCATCATGATGCGATATTGAATGGCTTGAGTGAATTAGATTTTGATACTATTAAAACGAGAGGAGAGGCAGATAAAATTTTGAGTAATTATGTATCTGATTTTGGAACACGCCAATTTCTGCTTAAAAATTTATATTGGGTTGAAAAAGGGCAATTAGGATTGCGTATTAATTTAGAAGTCTTAAAAAATGAAGTCGGTGAAATAGGAGAGTCTTTACCAAGCTTTGCAATGTTCGATAAAGAGACTTTGTTCTTGCGAGGAGACCGCTCAGAATATATAGGAGTAGATGATGAACGTATTATATCAAACCATTTTCCTAAAGCAGAAATTGCGACAATCTCCAATGCAGGACATTGGTTGCATGCTGAAAATCCTAAGGGTTTTTTGGAGGCTGTAATTAATTTTGTAAATTCATAATCAAAATAAGAAACTATGAATATAATTTTGAAATTATTATTAAATGCCGTAGCCGTATTTTTTTTAGCAAATGTTTTAAATGGCGTTAGTGTAGATGGATATGTTTCTGCAATAATTGTGGCACTAGTATTATCTATTCTAAACCTCTTAGTAAAACCACTTTTAATCATTTTAACCTTGCCTGTAACTATCCTTACTTTAGGCTTATTTTTATTAGTTATAAATGGATTAATTATTCTTTTGGCGGATAAATTTATTGATGGATTTTCTGTTGATAGTATTTGGTGGGCAATCTTATTTAGTATTTTGTTATCTATACTACAATCGCTTTTGCAGTCCTTCTTGAAAAAAGATAAAAAATAGGTTCAAAATCAAGGAATTAAAAACTTTGTTGGGATGTAAAAATATATTATTTTTGCATCCCAATTTTGGTTACAAAAGTTTAGGTTTTTAAAAGAAGCCTTTATTGTTAAATGCCTGATTTAAGGCTTTATATCATTTAAAATGAATATTACAAGAGAAAACGTTGATGCATTAAATGCTGTAGTAAAAGTAGATATCGCTAAAGAAGATTATAGCGATAAGGTTGAAAAAATATTAGTTGATTACCGTAAAACAGCAAACATTCCAGGTTTTAGAAAAGGACATGTGCCAATGGGTATGGTTAAAAAGCAATATGGTAAAGCTGTTTTGGTTGATGAGGTTAATAAACTTTTACAAGATGCTTTAAACAAATATTTAACTGAAGAAAAGTTAGATGTTCTTGGGCAACCGTTACCAAAAACTCAAGATGAAATAGATTGGGAATCTGATAAATTTTCTTTTGAATTTGAATTAGGTCTTGCACCAGAATTTAAAGTTGATTTAAAAAGCAAAAAATCTATTACGCAATACAATATTGTTGCAGATAAAAAGATGATTGATGAGCAAATTGAACGTGTTCAAAAACAATACGGAAAGTTAGTGCCTCAAGATGCGGTTGAAAAAGACAGCGAAATTACTGGAGCTTACACAAACGAAGAAAAGGAAATTGATAATACAGTAACCTTAACTCTAGATAAGTTCAAAGGAAAGTCTACAGCAAAACAATTCGTTGGAGCTAAAGCAGGAGATGTTATTACATTAAAAACTAAAGGGCTTTTTGAAGATGACCACGATTTAATGCATGCTTTAAAAATAGAACATGATGATGCTCATGGTTTAGATATTGAAGTAAACTTCACAATTTCTGAAGTAAACAAACGTGAATTAGCAGATTTAGATCAAGAGTTATTTGATAAGCTTTTTGGTAAAGACGAAGTTACTTCAGTAACCGAGTTAAGGGCCAAAATAAAAGAAGATGCTGAAAAACAATTTGTTCAGCAAGCAGATCAAAAGTTGTTAAACGATGTTACTGAGCATTTAGTTGAAAATACAAAGTTTGATTTACCAGCAGAATTTTTAACTAAATGGATGCAAACTTCAGGTGAGCAAGAATTGGATGCAGATCAAGCAAGAGAAGAGTATGAGAAATCTGAAAAAAGCTTACGTTATCAATTAATAGAAGGGAAGTTAATCGAGGCTAATAACGTTCAAGTAACCATGGACGATATTAAAAGCCATGCAAGAGAGATGATTAAAGGGCAGATGGCTCAATTTGGTCAAATGAATCCTTCTGATAAAGAATTAGATGACATTGCTGCTCGTGTATTATCAAATCAAGATGAAGCTCGTAGAATTTCAGAGCAGTTAGTTAGTCAAAAACTACTAACAGTCTATAAGGAAAAAGCAAATCTTAAGACTAAAGAATTAAGTTATGAAAACTTTGTTAAAGAAGTTTATGGTGATAAATAAATAAAGAATAATTGCTTATCTTTAAGCGCTTAAGTCTAATAGATTTAAGCGCTTTTTTATTCAAAATAAATACAAAAAAGATTATGGATTACGCAAAAGAATTTGAAAAATTCGCGATAAAAGATCAAGGAATTAGTAGTACATATTACAATAAAATTATTAGTAGTATGTATCCAAGCAACTTAACGCCAAATATTATTGAAGAGCGTCAAATGAATATTGCTGTTTTTGATGTGTTTTCGCGTTTAATGATGGACAGAATCATTTTTTTAGGTCAAGGAATTAATGATCAAGTAGCTAATATTGTACAAGCTCAATTATTGTTTTTAGAAAGCACAGACGCTAATAAAGACATTCAGATTTATATTAATTCTCCAGGAGGAAGTGTATATGCAGGTTTAGGGATTTATGATACCATGCAGTTTATTAAACCAGACGTAGCCACTATATGTACTGGTATGGCAGCATCAATGGGAGCAGTTTTATTATGTGCTGGAGCAAAAGGAAAGCGAAGTGGTTTAACCCATTCACGAGTTATGATTCACCAACCATTAGGTGGTGCTCAAGGACAAGCAAGTGATATCGAGATTACTGCTAGAGAAATTTTGATTTTAAAGGAAGAGCTTTATAAGATTATAAGTAAGCATTCTGGTCAAGATTACGACAAAGTCTATGAAGATAGTGATAGAGATTACTGGATGAAAGCTGATAAAGCGAAAGAATACGGTATGATTGACGAGATTTTGGCTCGCAAGTAAATAATTTGTAATTTTAAAGAATTGTTATAGAGGGGTTTATAATGACTCGCTCCCAAAATAGATAAGATTAATGGCAAAGGAAGAATTAGAATGTTCGTTTTGTGGTCGTAAAAAACCTGAAACAAATTTATTAATAGCAGGACTTGATGCTCACATCTGTGATAGATGTATCGAGCAGGCGCATGGTATTGTGCAAGAAGAGTCTAAGGAAAGTGATGGTAGCGATTTATCTGCGGAATTAAAACTTCGTAAACCCTTACAAATAAAAGAATTTCTTGATGAGTATATTATAGGGCAAGTGGCAACTAAAAAAGTCATGTCTGTTGCTGTTTATAATCATTACAAAAGGTTGTTACAACCGCCATCAAAAGATGATATTGATATTCAAAAAAGTAATATCATCATGGTTGGTCAAACAGGTACAGGTAAAACTTTAATGGCTAAAACCATTGCAAGAATGTTAAATGTACCTTTGGCAATTGTTGATGCTACAGTTTTAACAGAAGCTGGTTATGTAGGTGAAGATGTAGAAAGTATTTTAACCAGATTACTCCAAGCAGCTGACTATAACTTAGAAAAAGCAGAAAAAGGGATTGTTTTTATTGATGAAATTGATAAAATTGCTCGTAAGAGTGATAATCCATCGATAACTCGAGATGTATCTGGTGAAGGAGTACAACAAGCCTTATTAAAGCTTTTAGAAGGTACTGTTGTTAATGTGCCGCCAAAAGGAGGTCGTAAGCATCCAGACCAAAAATTTATTGAAGTTAATACTGAAAATATTTTATTTATTGCAGGTGGTGCTTTTGATGGTATCGAAAGACATATTTCAAAACGATTAAACATGCAAGCTGTAGGTTATAGCGCATCCATGTCTGATGAGAATTTAGATCAGAGTAATTTATTGCAGTATATAATCCCAAAGGATTTAAAAGATTTTGGGTTAATTCCTGAAATAATAGGTCGTTTACCAGTTTTAACTTATATGGATCCATTGGATGCAGAGACCTTAAGAGCTATTCTAACAGAGCCCAAAAATGCTATAATCAAACAATACAAAAAGTTGTTTGAAATGGATGATATTGATTTCACTATTACAGATGGTGCTTTAGGTTTTATTGTTGGAAAAGCTATTGATTATAAGTTAGGTGCTAGAGGGTTGCGTTCACTTTGTGAAGAGATTTTAACTGATGCTATGTTTGAACTGCCAAGTAGCAACGATAAAAAATTAAATGTTACTCAAGCTTATGCAGAAGATAAATTAACTAAAACTACTCTAAAGAAACTAAAAGCAGTTTCATAAAAGAGTTTGATTTGTATATTTAAAAAACCACGCTATCTAGCGTGGTTTTTTATGGAAATTAATTAATAATGGTTGTCTATATAAAAATGTTTATTTCTGTTTTAATTCTTTTGTAAATATATATTTAATAAGTAGCCGCACAATGGTGCTTTTTAGCCTTTTAGGTTATAAGAAGAAATACTCGTTTAAAAACTTTTGTGTAAACACTTAGTCGATTTTAAAGTAGATTAACTAAGTTTTTTACCTGTTTATTATTACTAGCTCAACACGTCTGTTAGATTTAAGGTCTTGTTTAGAACAATTATCTCCACAATCAATCAATGGTTCTGCTTCACCATAACCTTTAGATCGTAATCTGTCTTTTGAAATTCCATTGTACACTAAATAATTCAGTACAGATGCAGCACGATCATCTGACAACTTTAAGTTAAATAAATCATTCCCAATATTATCAGTATGAGCATTAATAGCTAATTTCATTTCTGGGTGTTCATTTAGAACATAAATAATCTTATTCAATATGCGATGTAATTCTTTTTTAATATTTGACTTATTAGAGTCAAAGAATATATTGTCTGCTACTAGTCTTAACTCTCTCTCAACATCGTAAATTGGCTTTGTTGAGGATAATTCAAAGTTTTTTAAATACGTTGTTTCTGTATCCTTATGTGCTAGAAAGTCTAAATTTAGATCTTCAAACCCTTCCTTAGATATCGAAATTCTATAATTCTCGGAAGGGATCACGGTAAAACTATAAGCGGCATTTTTTTTAGTAGTATATCTAGATATTTCAACGCCTTCTTCATCCTTCAATATAACTATAGAGTTAGGCAGAATGGTCTGTGATTCTAAATCAAAAACTTGACCTTTTAATGTCTGTATCACATCTCCACCAATGGCAGTGTAAAGATCATAACTACGTCTACCATTTTGAAATTCTCTATTAGAAGATACATATCCTTTATTTTTGGCTGCTAAAATATAGGCGATTTCATTGTAAAAGGAATTAATAGTTTTACCTAGATTTCTAGGTTTTTTATATTCATTTTTTAAAATTTTACTCACAAAAACATCAAATCCTCCCATGTTTTCATGACCTTCAGAAGAAAAGTATAAATATTTGTCATCTTTTGAAAGTGACGGATATTTATCATCAAAAGGCGTGTTTATTAAATCCCCTAAATTTTGAGGATCTCCAAGTGAACCATCTTTATTAATAGCAGAAACATATAAGTCAAACCCTCCCAGACTACCAGGCATGTTTGAAGAAAAATATAATTTATCTCCAAGATGATTTATGTAAGGATTTTCTATAGAAATATCTTCCTTATTAATGCTTAATAATTCTTGGTTTACCCAATTACCATGAGAGTCTTCTTCAAGAATAGCTTTGTATAATTTATAAACAGAAGAATTTTCTTTAATACTCCTTGTATAATAAACAGTTTTTTGATCTGGAGTAAAGGATAATTGACCTTCATTGTATTTTGAATTAAGTATTCTAGAGAATAACAATGGTCTACTTAATCTACCATTTTTATTAATATCCAAACAAAATAAATCGGTATAGCCTTCGCCCGTTTTTGGATCAATTTTTGCTAATGGACCTAGTTTTTTTGAAGAAACCATAATAGCTTTATTCCTAAAAAACCCCGAACTAATTTCAGAATATTTGCTATTGACACTTAGTTTTAAAAGTTCAAAATTAAATCCGCTAGAACCAATTTCTTCGGATTTGTTTTTTTCCTTACTGGTATACTTATAAAAAGTTTTGTTATTTATGGAAAAATTGTTTTCAGTAATATAATTAGAAGGTCCTTGGCCTTGTATAAAAAATGATACAAGGAAAATGAGAATGAAAAATTTAGCTTTCATCTTATAAGAGAGTTTAATGGTTTAATTACTTTGTAAATGTAAATGTTAGTCTAAGTCTAATAAAAACTTATTAGACCAAAGGCCTATTAATTCGTTAACTAATTGTTTTAGTGGAAGTTTTGATGGGTTTTAATAAGTTTTTAAGAATTTAATCCCAATAAATCATCTAAATAATCACGGGTGTTAGAAAGGCGAGGGACTTTATGTTGACCGCCTAATTTGTCATTTTGTTTTAACCAATCATGAAATAGGTGCTTGCGCGCCATATTAATTTTAGGTTTATTAAGCGTAATATTGTTATACCGTTTTGCTTCGTAATCAGAGTTTAAAGATTTTAAAGCATTGTCAAATAATTCATTGAAGTAGTCGATGTCTTTTGGAGGTGTTTTAAATTCAATCAACCATTCATGTGCACCTTTCTCTTTACCTTTCATAAAAATAGGAGCCGCAGTAAAATCTACAATTTCAGCTTTGGTGCGTTTGCAGACTTTCTTTAGAGCATCTTCAGCATTTTCAATAATCAATTCTTCTCCAAACACATTAATATGATGTTTTGT
>Ga0213868_10000275_pt1 | contig 48660 bp, 36 predicted proteins | sample PICome_9_FD_160087 | JGI IMG/M metagenome (GOLD analysis project Ga0213868, IMG submission 160087) | Coastal seawater microbial communities near Pivers Island, North Carolina, United States - PICO127 | ecosystem: Environmental > Aquatic > Marine > Coastal | place: USA: North Carolina...
GATTTAGCAATAGACTCAAACGATAATGTTTATGTTAGTGGTACGACCAAAGGGGAATTGGAAGGAAATACTCTTCAAGGTGTTAGGGACATATATTTAAGGAAAACTGATTCCAGCGGAAATATACTATGGACTAGAACCTTGGGCTCTTCAGGGGCTGACGATATTTTGAATATAAAAATAGATTCAAATGACAATGTTTATGTTGCTGGTCGTACAGAAGAGATTAACCATACATCAATTCAGGATTCGTTGTTAGCAAAATACGATTTAAATGGAGTTTTACTATGGACTAGAACTTTGGGTACTGATGAGCGAAATGATCGGCTTTTTACTAATGGAGCAGCTATTGATTCAAATGATAATGTTTATGTTTGTGGTTATAGTAATGCCGCAACTATAGACGGGAATGTAAATATGGGAGATAATGACATATATTTGATTAAATATGATTCTAATGGAAATAAACAGTGGACCAAAACTTTCGGGACGGATGCTAGGGAAGAATGTCGTAGTATAAGTATAGATTCGAATAATAATATTTATATGACTGGTGCTACTAAGGGAAACATAGATGGGAATACTCATGCAAGTCCAGGAAAGTACGATATACTTACAATAAAATGTGATTCTAATGGAAATAAACTATGGACTCAATTATTAGGTTCTACTAATTGGGATAATGGTCATTGTATAAATGTAGATACAAATAATAATATTTATGTTATCGGTAATGTTACATCGGATGCAGATGGGCATACTATTACGAATGAAGGGAGTGGTGATATGATTTTAATAAAATATGAATCAAATGGAAATAAACTATGGAGTAAAACATTGAGTTCTTCTCCTTCTGAACAATATCCTACTTCTCCTGATGAAAGTCCTACCAGAATTGCAATAGATTCAATGAATAACCTTTATATAATTGGTGGGACATTAGGAAATTTTGAGGGGAATACCCACGTAGGTGGATTGGATGTATTTGTTATAAAATATGATTCAAATGGAAATAAACTATGGAACACTACTATAGCCACTAACGAACATGATTACGGCTATGGAGTAGGATTAGATTCAAATAATAGTCTTTATATTGCTGGTCATACTATGGGGAGCTTGGATGGGAATACACATCCAGATGAAGGAGGAACATGGAACGTGTTTTTAACAAAATATTCGGAATATTCGCAATAACAGTACCCTGCACCTGAGCCCTCTCCTTAACACGAAAATTTAATTAATGCATATAATATCATATACATATACATATATTATTATACGTTATATATAGTGTTACTATCACGAATTAGATAAATTAATTCACGTGAAGAGAATAATAGTATTCTCTTGTTCTCATCCTACTTTTCGTGTCTTCAAGTTAACTAGTATCTATATTTAAAAGACAATCTAATAATACCACTTTACGTTCTTCGGCTTGTCCGTCGTTATCTTCTTTATCATTTCTTTTATTGATCTTTCGTGTTTTAGTGCTGATCACGAATTCTCTTGGTTTATTTGTATTGTCTGATAGCTTATCCAAACTACTACTCATTAATGTATTTACAGAAGGTTGAGACCCTCCTCTAGTTTTTTGTTTTGCTTTATTTGGATCTGAAACTACATTCCACAAAGAGATGTCATTTACTCCTCCTCCTCCTCTGGAATTAATGTCCTCATCTTGAGCACTATCGTCAATCGAAACATCTTCAATATATTTTGCATAATCTTTGTATTTATTGTTCGATATGGAGACAATCATGTATTTTTGTTTTATATAGTAGGCTTTGCGCTTTCTCCATTGTGCCACAAAGATATCATGGGAATCTACAATATCAATGACTAGTGGAGCGGCGTGCTTGGTCCTCAGAATACGACCAACCGATTGACATACGTCTGTTTTAGGTGACGCCATGATCAAGGTAGTAAGCGTTTTAATATCTAACCCCTCGCTTGCCATGGCATAAGTAGCAATAATAACCTTTTTTCCCTCGCTTTGTTTCAGGGCTTCTTCTTTCATTCCACCAACATAATACCCGGCGGTCGCCATGTCACGATGAACAATTGCATCATGAAGATAGGTTATCAATGTTTTATTGTGAGCTAGTACCATAATTTGCTGGTTCGGATCACGTTTCAATTCCGTTTTTATTATTGACAAGATAAACTCCGATCGATGATTGTAGGTGCAGAGTTTTGATATCATCGTACTATACATCGGATCACCTTTGTAATTGTATTTCATTTCATTGAACTCATCGTCATTCACCGCATAATTCACGCATTTCACCATGACGGTATGTTCCGATGTATTCGATTTCTCTTTGTGGATAACATCTCCCAAAAACATCTTGAAGACTTTGGTCAACCCATCTTTACGTTGCATGGTTCCTGATAAACCCAATGTATAATTTGTCGTGATTTTCAACATACTTTTACTGAACGTTTCTGCACCTAAGTGATGTGTTTCGTCATATATGGATAAACCGAAACAATCGAATGTATCTGATGCATATTCTTTCATTGATAGGGATTGCAGCATACCTATAACAATATCTTTCTCTTCTATGTCTATGATCTGTCCTTGGATTTTTCCGACGCGCGCTGAAGGTAAAAACTGCTCAATACGCTCAATCCATTGATTCAAAAGAAAACTCTTGTGAACAATTACCAATGTTTTTACTTTTAATTGGGATATTATGTTCAACGCCATTACCGTTTTGCCTTTACCAGGGTCCACGTCTAGCAATCCTCCACCACTATTTTTTACAGAATTCAAGTACTTTTGTACGATGTTTATTTGGTACTCTCGCAAACTACCATTGAACTCACAGTATTGATCTTCTATGATGTCACCACGAGGAAGTTTAATTTGATCGTCAGGTAAGCTTCCAAAATGCTCTTCACCGTAATGACGGGGTATGTATATCTTTTTCGGTGCCTCCCTGTACAAAGGAAATGCTTTCGACTCCACCATACTCTTTGGAACATATGGTTTCACTGTCAATTCATTTCGTATTTTGGTTAAATCTGATAACGCAAGGGTATTTTTGTATAATGTATACCCCTTTTTACCTATATACGGCGGCTCCTCTGTGGTAGTCGTATTCGTATTTATGCATTCATGATCTATTGAAGCAGCACTTACCTTTTCTATGCTTACTGGAACAGCAGAGCTGGTTGAATCGTCTTCTTTGCGGTCCATGGCATCATTGCTCAATTTATCAGCTCTCTTATTCTTCGATCTAGGTATGTGTGTATATGTGATTCGATCTTTAGGTATTTCTTTTATAATTGCATTGGCTTCTCTCCATAATATTTGGAGAGAAGCATGATGAATCTTGAATTCTCCTTTCATTTGCTTTATAACCAACATACTGTCCCCTTCGACATGAATTCGATTATATTTACGAGATATGCATTCTCTTAATCCTAATATTAATCCGGCGTACTCCGCTTGATTGTTTGTTACGGAAGAACCTACAAACTTGCATCCTGACCATAGTTCGTTCTCAAACTTATCATCCGAATAGATCACGGCACCCGCTCCTCCTATACCTGGATTGCCCCGAGCTCCTCCGTCAAATTGTAGGTAACATTCTCTCACAGGATCCTCTTTTTGTTTTTGTTTCTTTGTAGAATAAGAACTTACTTTACGTACAAATTTATCCATTACTTATTATGCCTGCTTACTATATGTATTAGCGGGATATCGTTATATGGTATTGAATATTGTTATTGTATATATGTTATCCAAAGACGGGTTCAAGAAAATGATACCAATTTTAAGAATAAATAATTAGGAAACTAATAGAATAAATTACTTCTGGTACTTGAAAAAGAATCTCTCGTAATATTATACAATTACATATTTTCAAATTCTAAATTAAATATATTTGTTATGGAATTTGTGAACAAATTATTCAAGTCTTATAAGGCTCATCAAGTTGTCATTCTGGCTTTACTCGTTGTGTATATTCTTTCTGGCATGAAGACTCCTCAACCGGTTGGTGCCATGATTGATTCTACTCTTGGAAATTTAGTCATTTTAGCCATGGCTTTATTCTCCTTATACCACGGACATCCTGTTATTGGACTTGTTGGTTTATACGCTGCCTATGAACTTATCATGAGATCGTCCGGTGGTTCCAACACCATCAAGAAGTTCCTTCCTTCTCAAGCAAAAACCGACGATGCTATGGATGCCATGAACGATTTTCCTCTTACTTTAGAAGAGGAAGAGGTGGCACGCATGTCTCCTTTGGTGGGTCCTGGGGCGTCTGCTGCTCTTGCCTACAAACCAAATGACGGCGAAGTTCACAATGCATTATCCATGTAAATAAATAATTTATTAAATTAAATTTATCATTACCTTGTTAGTAATGATAAATTTTTTATTGGATTTTATAGGGGGTCATTATTTCTTAAACCGTAACAATGCATAACTTTTAAGCAAATGAGGGTTCTGATACGACGATAAATGGGTTGTTTTATAGGATGGTCTCGCTCTTAGTCTTGTATCGATTAAGAAAGGTGGAGAATACGTATAGGGTACCTTGGAGCGTTTATTTCTAAAGAATCGTGTAGGAATCATGGTTAGAAGTACGTATATATATAATTATAATTATATTTTTGTGGAATCTTATTTATTTTTTCAACTTCTTGACTCGTTTCATAGACTTGGTCTTTCTTCGTGAATTCTTTCTATGTTTTTTTGTGTGCTTCTTTTTTCTTGACTGCGATCCTTTCTTTGCACTTTTCTTTTTTCTTCTCGACATTCCTCCTTTTTGTGCCCCTTCTACTTCATCATACTTATTACCTGTCACTCTATTATATTCTCTTTTACATTGTGCTTTCTCTTTAGTAATTTTTTGGTTTTGTTTTGTCAGTCTCCCACCATCATTAATTTTTACAACTTTATTTTTCTCTATCAATTGTGAATTTTTTTCTATATCGTTCTCTAATTTTTGTATACATTTCACTATACTTTCAGCATCTTCCATATTTAAACAACTTGGTGTACAATCTATTGCTTCTTCATCAGATTCACTGGACTCACTATATTCACTAGATTCATGAGATTCACTGGACTCACTAGATTCATCTGATTCATCAGATTCACTGGACTCATTAGATTCATATGATTCATCAGATTCACTAGATTCATTCTCCGACAATATTGGGGTACCAGGTCTCTCTGATATATTTTCTGATTTATTTTCAGAAGTAACACTTTTGCTTACATTTTGGGTAGGTTTTACTGTTTGTTTTGCCGATACTTCAGGAGCGGAAGATTGATTAGTTGGGGCTCGTGTTGTTGCAGTTCCGTAGTTAGTTGCTGTTGCTGCTAAACCTGCTGCTGTATTAATTGCGCTATTAAATATGGATTTAAGTGATATTCCTGTTTTATTTGCTTCAGTTTCTGTTGCTGGTGCTGTAGGTACAGGTTCCTTCGAAGCTCTCATTGTCCTTTTAAGAGCTTCCTCAATTCCAGCTTTTTCTGATGCTTCTTCTTGTTCTGCTTCTGTTCTTGCGTTTTCTGCAATTTTAGTTGCATTTCTTGCCGCAATTTCATCGTCAGTAGGAAAACGCAACATACTTTGTATGGTATCTTTTGTGTTATCTTTGCCATCAACTATTATTTCATACGCGTAATTGGGAGCAGTATTGTAATCCACCTTAACAATAACAGCATCTTTTTCTTGACCATCTTTGGTATATATTACTTGATCATTCTCTTCAAATTTGGGGAATAATCTTTTTTTTGGTTGTATATTATCTCTTTCTGTGTCATTTTTATCTGTCTGTGTATTGGTGCTGGGTGTATTTTCATTCGATATCCCTTGTGTATTAAATGTCGTACCCAAAGCAGCATTAGAATTTACTGCACCTTCGGTAGTTACAAAATCAGTCAATCTTTTATTTTCCTGTGTTGTTTCAGTAGTAGCAGTTGCTGGTGTAGATGCTGCTGTTTCATCTTCATTTTGTCGTTGTTCTCTTTCACGTTGTTCTCTTTCACGTGCTTCATGCATCTTTCTTTGAACTACATCTGCTAAGTTTTCTTTCGACTTTTTACACGTCACCACTTTATTTCCATCATTATTCTTTACAATTATTATACCAGATACATTTTTATTCATTAATTCTATTGCCATATTTTGCGGTGTAAATATTTTAATCTCAGGTATCATAGAATCAATTAGAGAATAATTACCATCTTCTGTTTTCTTATATGTTACAAAATGGTTATTATTTATACGAGCAATACAACCAACCATATTTTCATATAAATGAATCATTATACAATGTTCTGATTTTTCGTCAAAGTATACATTCTCTAAATTATGAATACATACATTAGTTTCTTCAAGATATTCGGGCATAACAATGACATTGAAATCTCCTACCTTTTCCTTTTTTGTAGCGAGAATATAAATCAATACAGATATATCACAATTTTCACCTAAATCACCACATACAGGTGCAGTGCTGTTGCTACAATCAGCACAATAAGCCCCCATGTCTTCTTTAGATAATCTTTCATTTCCTAATAATTGGTTTATAGCATGTTTGCCACAAAATTGTCCGTCTTGTTCCTCACGGTATATATCGGGCTCTAACTCTGTTACATAGGGTGTGGTCGGCTGATGCTCCATTTGCCCCGACTTTGTTGGTGTTGTAAATGCATCAGGAGATTTTACATTTTTCTTTAAATTATCATCACGATTAGTATCATCATCCATAACTTTCGAAAAGAAGCCTGTTACATCTGATGTTAATTTCTTCATGACACTCTTCTCAGGAGTAACAGTAGCAGGAGTAACAGCAGCAGGAGTAACAGTAGCAGGCGTAAAAGTTGTGTTGTTAGCATTATACAGAGGTCTAGAATCATAAACAGGTTCTTTTTTCACAGGAGTGAGTGCTGCTAACGTAGCAGTGTTATTATTTTGTTCACCAATTCCTACCTCTTTACTTTCAATGGAATGTACGAAGTTTGGTCTAGGTCTAGTAAGATCCACAAAGTTAGGGTTGTATTGTTGTCGTGGTAATGGTACAATAGGACTTGAAGCAGGATTGAAGTTTACACGTTGTTGTGGTGGCGTCACTACCTTTTCATATGGCGTTTTTTCATCTTTCTCATCATCACTTTCGCTTTCGCTTTCGCTTTCACTTTCACTTTTACTACCATCATCTTTCTTTTCCTGAAGAACCTCTTGTTTGATATTGTAATTCTGTTGGTTGTTGTAGTAATTTCCAGGTGCACCTGGCATTGGTGCAGTAGGACCATCTTGAGGACCCGCGTTCGGTTGCCCCATAAACCCTGGATACGGTTGTTGTCCTGGTTTTGGTAGGTCTTCAGGTTGCGCAGCCATTTCATTATTAATATCTAGTTTTAAATTGTCAATCTGTTTTACGGAAGTATCCAACATTTGTTTCCATACGATTGCCTCAAACAATTGTAAACCTTTGTAAAAATCTTTTTCGCATGTCGTATATAATTTTAATATAGCCTCGCGTGTTTTCGCAACTACGGCATCCAGCGATTTCTCCGTCAAGTCAGGATGAATGGAAATCATCTTTTTTCCCTTTGTTTGAGGGTCAGGAGTAAAGGCAAAAATACTATCCAATATTTTCATCAATGCATCTTGGTTCTCTTTGGTATTCTGCTTCATCAACCGAATATTATCTGCATATTCCTGAAATTGTTTTTCTTTCAATGAACCAGAATACGCTTTTGTAAAAACACCATTAGGTTGACATTGTACAATATTTTCAAAATCACGGAGTTGTATATCACTAAACTTTGTAATATCTGATGGCATGCTCTTTTTGTCATGTGCAAACGCTTTATACAAGATTTTCACGTCTTCTTCGTATACCTCCTTCATATCTTGAGACATGGACTGGAATTTTCCTGTAGCATAGTTGTACTGATCATAGTACAATCTTTCCAGTTCCGGCATACCTGGTTCATCTTGTACGTTTGCTGTACCATTTTCTTCATTTAAATTAATACCACAAAACTGTGGCTTGATCTCTATGTCTTTGGTATCGTCATCCTGAATTATAATATCCAAATTGGTTTTGTCCGCCAATGCATTCATTTTCTCACTACATAAGTTCATCTTGGTAAGACTATACTTTACATTTTCCGGTATGTCACCTTTTTGTTCATATCCTACTGTATGTGATTGACCATTTGCGTCCACCCAGGTGTATTCAGGGTTTACCGTGTGAGCAATAGCATTAAAAACGTGGAAGATGCGTATGTAAAATTTCGCAATCCCTAAGCACATTCTTTTTTTTTGTAAATCGCTTTTCACATCCATATCATCTAGTTTTTCTTCATTAAAGTACGCCAATGACTTCTTTGTCATAAAATTTTTTTCCACTGAGCCTTCTAATCGCTGTTGTAAGAATGCTACATCACGTTCAGTCATGTATTTGTCCAATACGTCAGATGTTAGAACAACCAATTCTTTACATGAAGATGCATCGGATAAATCTTGGAGATCCTGAAAATTGCTTGTCAATATGTAATTCGCGGCTAAATAGTCAATAGATTGTGACAACGATTTTGGTGTCTTCGACTGATCTGCACCCATTTTTTAAATAGTTGATACACACTGACGGTATATCTTATTAATATAAGTACGGAAAAGAATTTGTATATTTTGCTGTATTATACGACAAAATATAAAATTGATATCAGATAGGTTACCGTTTCACAATGAACAAACAAGGAAGAATAAATATTTATCATTATAAAACAAGACATAACTACTCATGAGTAGTCCTTCTTTTTGTCATAACAAAACTGTTAAGAAACGTCCTTCACCCAAAAAAAACCATGATCTATGGAACAATATTAAATCGTCTTTCTCATTGAAAGACAGTTATGATCACGGATCATTACAAATAAATCCAAATCCAGAAACCTCTGCAGAATCGTCCGATGCCAGCCAAAAGGGTATGGAATGTGTATACAGTGCTACGAGCAATAAAAGAGAAAAGTGTGATTTATGTGAAAGTGCGTTACGAATTACACAAGACGGGTTCTATTTGTGTAATAATGAAAAATGCGGACTTCTTTATACAGACGTCATCGATGAGTCGGCAGAATGGAGATTTCATAATGCAGAAGACGCGAAAAGTGCCGATCCTGCACGATGTGGTATGCCTATAAATCCATTGCTCGCCGAATCTTCCTACGGATGTAAAATTTTGTATTCTGCTGGTAGTACTTACGAAATGAGAAAATTACGAAGGTATAATGAGTGGCAAGCCATGAGCTACAAAGAAAAGTCACAGTATGACGAATTCCAACGTATTACCATTATTGCTAACAATTCAGGTATACCAAAAATAATCATAGACGAAGCATTGCGCTATCATAAAAAGATTTCGGAACACAGAACCTTTCGGGGGTTGAATCGCGACGGTATTATTGCCGCATCTATATATGTAGCATGCAGAACTCTTGGATGCCCACGAACAGCAAAAGAAATCGCCACCATCTTCAATTTAAACAATGCCAGCTCCACAAAAGGATGCAAAAATGCAATTTCCATTATCAACGAAATCGAAAGTGATTATCACAATAACGAAAAAACCAACTTAGGTATCACAAAACCAGAATCATTCATAGAACGATATTGTAGTAAACTGAACATGAATCAAGAACTCACCAAAGTAAGTTTGTTCGTTGCTATGGTAATACAACGTAATAATATAATTCCAGAGAATACACCACACGCTATCGCGGCAGGTATAGTTTACTTTATTGCCCAGATTTGTCGATTGAACATATCAAAGAAAGATGTTAATCAAATCAGCGAAATAAGTGAAGTAACCATAAATAAGTGCTATAAAAAACTCGATGCTCATAAAGATAAGTTGGTTCCCAAAGTCATTTTAGATAAGTGGTCACATTAACAGAAAAAGAATCAAGAAATTAAATTAACATGTGTATATAAAGCTCTTTCCATCCAGATAGAATATAAATAGCATCCATATATTTTTCCCACACAACACTACGAGACATGATTGTATTTTCCCCACATAAATTCATATTTGACCAAATATAATTGAAGGAATAATTTTTATTTTCGAGATTTACTATTTTTTTTGCGTGATGGTGTTTCGATAAATAATTTGATATAACTATATCTGACGATTCCTGAATAATAAGTATATTATCCTTTTTGATAGACTGGATATACTCATTAAAATCTGGTAGAAATGTTCCTATGTGTGCAATAATTCCCCCATACGCCTCGATAACTTCTACACGGGTTCCATGATCTTTACGAATTATAATGTTCATATTGGATATATCGAATCCGGTTGATCCCCAAATAGCATTATCCGAGTCCATGAGAGACACTAGATTCAACACTTCTACCATTGTTTTTGGGTACAATACCTTGTCTTCACAGTATATCAATCTTGTGTCATACGGATATGTGGTACAATTCATGCGAGAGTTTACCATTTCAATATATTTTAAAGCCTCTACAATATTCGTTACGTTTCCATAATCGTATGAGATTATGTTTACTATAATTGTGTCCGAATAATTATCGCGCAACGATTTCAAGTAATCATCATCTTCATCTATTTCTTCATATGCAACTATATTAAGAATCACCTTGTCGTCTCTCTTATATATATAGGTCTGTTCAAGTAATCTGTTTATTATGTGCTTCGTTTCATGAATATCCGACATTCTCGTTTTCAAGGATACTATTATCGGGCTCCATAACTCCTGACGACATTCTTCCCCTTTCCCGCCATCCATTCTACAATAAAAATTAAAGGAAGATATGTATTTATATTAAATAATATGAATTATCTAATATAAACAAGAAAAATTATTAAGTAATTAAAAATCGGCATTAAACTCGAAAATATCATCTGCCTTTGTTTTGTCGGCGAGAGCATATTCACTTACCGTTCGTTCGAAAAAATTGGATTTTCCTGACAAGCTAATCATTTCCATAAAATCAAAACAATTCTGGGTATGATACTCCTTTTCTTCCCCTAGTTGGACTAACAAACGGTCCGCGACGAACTCAATATATTGACTCATCAAAGAAGAGTTCATACCAATCAACTTGCAAGGAAGAGCATCGCATATAAATTCCTTTTCAATCTCAACTGCTTCCTTGATAATTTTGCTGATCGTACTCGATTCAAGACGATTGTTTTTTAGTAATGTATGATAAAGAAGAACGGCAAATTCAGTATGCAATGCTTCATCGCGGCTAATCAATTCATTGCTGAAGGTGAGACCAGGCATAAGTCCACGTTTCTTCAACCAAAAAATAGAACAGAATGCACCGGAGAAAAAAATACCTTCAATACAGGCAAACGCGACCAAGCGTGTGGCGAAGGAACTATTCTTGTCTTCTATCCAGCGTATCGCCCAATCTGCTTTTTTCTTAATGCATGGAAAACTATCCATTGCTGAAAATAATTTCATTTTCTCCTCGTTGTTTTTTATATACGTCTCAATAAGTATGCTATACGTTTCACTATGAATATTTTCCATGGCTATTTGGAATCCATAAAACGCGCGTGCCTCGGCTAACTGTACATCACCCATGAATCGTTGGGCTAGGTTTTCCGTGACTATACCGTCACTTGCCGCGAAAAAGGCAAGAATCATAGAAATAAAATACTTTTCTTCATGAGTCATCTTGTCCCAGTCGTCAAGATCTTTGGACAAATCCACTTCTTCGGCTCTCCAGAAACAATCCACCTGTTTTTTGTACATTTTCCATATGGCTTCATTTTTTAATGGAAACATAACGTAGCGTTCATTCGTATCATGAAGAAGCTCATCCACCGGTTCATTTTCTGTTTTCTCTTCTGTAAATATTTCTCGTTCTTTGTTTTCTATGATTTTATTATATGGATTTATTGTGGTGACCGACATGTGACTAGTATCAGGTAACAATATTAATTGACTATGAGAAGTAATGTGTGATGAATATATTAAGAAGGTATTTCTAAATAATATTAGGAAATATGTTAATTTTTCAATTACTTTTACGGATGACAGCATCCTGACTGAAATGTAATAATAATAGCGCGTTCACACACCCTGCTACCCGCTGCGAATTACCGAACATTGGACAGATCACGGAAGGTTACGGTACCTTCTGTTTATGGATGATTACTGCAATTTTTATTAACTTGACCTATAGTAGTAAGGTTATAACCAGAAAAGACTGATTTGCTACCATGGATTTTATCGCAATGAGAGATAAGAAAATACATCACCTCTCTTTAGAGTTGAAAAATCGCCAACAACTTCTTTGTAGAGGTCGAGCACGACTTGAAGAAAGCGTGAAGGAAAATAGTTTCATGAAAGAAGTGGCGGAAGATTACATGAGTTATTATAACAAAATTCGCAAAACAAAAGAGGATCAGATACGGATGCTGAAAGAATTGAATGCTCATATCGAATCTGTGACCCAAGATTTAGGGAGTACCTATGAACAACTACAAACCTCCAAATTTGAACAAAATAATATACGACACGAAATACGCAAAATTAAGGGCGAACTCGACGATATGTTGGTCGATGGAGCATGAAGATTCGATTTCTGGACCTTGCAAAATATTTTCCACCGTTAATATAAGTTGAAAATATTTATTTATTATACAGTTAATTCATCATTATGAACACGCAACCAGCAGCAGGAGACGTTACACCGGACTATGCAAGAATTATTCAGAAAATGGGAAGCTTAAATTCTATTTCTACAAAAGTAAATCAAATAGCGGATCAAAATTCACAAGCATCTCAGAATATAATTAAACAAATAATAAGCATTCGTGAAAAAATTCAAACTATTAAAGCCCTATGGAATGAGAAATTAAAAGAAATTGATGGTTTACAATCACAACACGCTTCCAGTATTGATGAATTAAGAAATTCTCATGCGACAGCGTTGGAAAATGCAACGAATCAAGGTTCAGCTTCTTTAACTGAATTAGACGATTTAAAGAGGGCGATTCTTGAAGCTGATCGAAACTACACAGACCAAAGTACATCTCTTATGACGTCTCTTGAAAATACATTAATGAATGGTGATATTTTAGAACAAATGAATGAACTATATACAGAGGTTAACGCTCTAAGTTTGGCGGTAGGATCCACCAAATTGCCTGATATGCCTCCTCTACGAAGTGGTACAGGAGCAACAGGAGCAATAGGAGCAAACCAAGGACCAGCATATCGGGAAGAAACTGAATCTGAAAGTGAGGAAAGCAGCGATGACGACTCATCACAAGGAGCAACAGATAAGAGCGATGATGAATTAACATTAGAAGAACTATATAATAGATATGAGAATAAGCTAGGAAAAAACAAAGATCACTATATCACTTTCATTAAGTACATGGAGAATAATCCGGATATGTTTAATGAGGAAGAAAAAAAGAAGCTCAGAGCGCTTATATCGAGCAATGATACTGCTTCAAAAAAATTCACGAATTTTTACACTTACATTTTTAATCCATGGAAAGAAAGAAATAAAAGACCGGACGTAACAATAAGAAGTTTGAAAGGAGGATCACGTAAGAAGCGTAGACGCTCTTCCAAGAAGCGTCATCACATTACTCGTCGCAAGCACCACTCCAAAAAGAAGCAAGGAGGAAGAAAGAGTCTCAAGAAACACAAGAAGGACCACAAAAAGAAACGTCCTATGAAAAGAGTGACTTTCAAGAAACATCATTAACAAATTTTATTCTCAATAAAATAAATTATAAAAAGAATCATTACAAAATAGACAAATCATTTGTCATGATTCCGTTCGGAAGGTTTGATACATTATTAAAATTGAAATACTTATTCGGTAACCATGTAGGTTATATATCAAGTACTTACTACATACATCTATTAACAGTAATAACAAAAATTATCATGTCTGCTGAAGAAACTCAACAAGAAGAAAATACCAAGCGCTACATCGCCATTCCCAAATACAAGAATTCTTTTCAGGAAGATGGAGAGTATACCAAAGATCTAGACTCTGGTAAACGTGCCACAATCATCTGCACTACAGAATGGCGTTGGGGTGAATGTAACATTGAAGTTACGGAGGAAGAACGCAAAGAAATTTTGAAAAGCAACGAAGTGCGCCTTAGTGATTATTTATGTGAATTCCGTGAATCTACTGATGGATGGAAAGGAGAAAACAAATTAAAAGACGCGGACTCCTTTACCAAAGAAGAAAAGCAAGAAATCATGGAATCACTTCGAAACCATGGAGATGACGATGAAGAGGAGGAAGAAAACTCGAACGAAGAAGATAAACCAGAATCAGATCCAAAGATGAAACGTGAAGATTTCAACATTGACGAACTAATTGATTACGTTGGTGATTGCGATACTGAGTACATGGAAGAAGAAGGAGAATGGGGATTGGATGAATCGTATTACTACATTTGTGGTGGATGTGTTTTAGTTCCCGATGGTGAAGATGTGGAGGATTATGCTCAAGGCGACGGCAGCTACGCGAACAAAGAAGAAACCGAAACTGAACCAGTTGTCAGCGTTTTCAATACAACGACTAATTCACCTACTCATGTCGAAGTGATAGACTTGACCAATGAATAAAAGAAAAGATAATTTGACCTGTAAATACATAAATAAATAAATACATAAAATCTCATAACAAAATAGACAACTTATTTTTTCATGATTCCATCCACCATTTCTTCGAAAGATAGATACATTATTAAAAAGGAAATACTTAGAGGTACATATGTATGTGGAGACAGTAAGATAAAACTTACTGTCTTCACACTATTTTCTATTTTCAAAAGGAATTGGATTTGGATTATGTATGTTGGTCAGTCTTGCTGATTTACTTAATAATGCTTTCATATCTGTATGTGCTATGAAAGCTACTAGAAGTTTAATTCAAAATAGATATGTCAAGATAATATCATTTACTTTACTTAAAAACAATAAAATCCATCATTCCCTCTATTTTTATAATTAATCTCTTATAAAAAAACATACATTTATTAAAGTTTACGATTTCCTTTTGTAGGGATTTGTTGACTCTTTGTTCCAGTACGTCACGGTTTAATGTATTTTTTTGCACCATGCTCCATTTGTTTTCTATACTTCTTAATTTTATCATTATTTCCTTTATATTGATTCTTTGATGGTACTATTTCATCTTCTAAAAAATCAGATATATTCATTTCAGATATAGGTTTACTATAGTTTTCCATATTGTATTATATTGTATTATATACACATTCATGTTTAAGTATTAAATAAAAATAATTAATAAATTAATCTGTCACTATATTAACTTGATTGGAACTATATTAACTTGATTGGATAGGATTGTATCTTCTACACACAAAAATAGAATGAGTGAACGTGAAGGCGAAAGCGAAAGTGGACAAAATCAAAGTGAAAAATCAACACAATCTATAATCGATGGATTGAATCAGGGATCTTTAGTGACGGAGACGATAAAGAAACAACAATCCGAAATTATGAGAAACATGGAAGAAACTGTAAATGCCGCTCAACAAAAGATAAGAAAGGAAAATGAAAAAATAACAGAAATAATTGGGCAATTGAAGAACGTGAACACCACTGTCAATAAATTGGTGAATCAAAGCAATAGTATATTGCAAAGCAACGAACTGCAATTAAAAGAAGCAATACGAGTAACAAAAAAAGATATAGCGGAAAATGACGATGGAAACAATGAGGTCAAATTAAAAAGTTTATTGAATTCACTGAGAGAGTACAACTCAAATAAAATTACAGAGTTTAATCAAATTGGAAATGTGTATATGAGTTTCATGAAAAATGTATACACAATGGCAGGACTCGGTGATGACAATGAATCAGTTCCAGAAAGAAAGAATGATGCATTTTCTAATAAAATAGAAGAGGAGGCAGGAATTTTATCTAAAATAGGAACTGGTATTCGTTCTTGGATTGGTTTTGGTGGAGCTTTTAGTATTAATAAAACAAGAGAATTAATAACAATAATTCATCATGAATTGCAAAAAAGAAATAAAATGATACAGAACATGATAGTCGCTATTAAAAATGTGACTAAGGATATGCGATTAATTATAAATGATATAGAAGGTATAAGGAATAGTGAGAAAGATTATGTTTTAAAATACTTAGAGAATGAGGATAAAACTGTACAGGAAAAACTTCTCGTTACTCTATTCGAGATTCCGATGGAAAGTATTTCACAAATTAGTCAGCAATTTGGTCCATTACTTTCTGGTATGCTCGAACTGGCATCTGTTGACGGTACATACGAATCATCGGCACCAGTAGCCACAAGTCCACCTCCAGACGCCGCACCGGTGGAATCAGGACCGGCACAGACATTTTGGTCCTATCTTTTACCTTCCTCGTCTCCTGTAGTAACATCGAGAGTACCTATTAAACAAGAAACATATATGAGTGCTGATACTGATACTGATTCCGATGAAGAATCTGTATCAGCTTGCGATAATGTAGAGGTAGCTGTGAAGAATATATTAGATGAAACGGTCTATATAAAGGATCCAAAAGATAATAACATACTCGCGGATAATACCTGTAACGCCTACAAGGCATTCGTGAAAAGAATACACGACATTAAGAACAATAATACATATAAGTCATGTAAATCGTCATTAAAGGGGATCCTGACAAAGCGTGAAAATTATATTTCTGGTATTATCAAGAAAAACTGCGACAAAAAAACGAGGAAAAGCAGTAGGATCGAGGGTGGATCACGACGACGACGTCATCATAAGAAAACTCTCAAGAACAAACGATGGTATTTACGGAAAGCGAGAAAGCACATTCAACAGAAGAGAAAATACCCATCTCGTTCATAGAAAAATAAATCGGTAATATATATAGATATCTTCATAATACCGATTATAAGATGAAACTAGAAATTCCAAAAATGGATCGTCTCGTGAAGGACAAGAATGTTCTTTACGTGATCTTTTTTCTAGCCGTATGTAATGTTTTAGGTTACCTTACCGTTAGTAATTTTGACGCAGTAGTCCTCTTTTTAGTGGTTGGTTTCCTTACTACTTACTTTAGTAAAAACATGATTATTGTTTTGCTAGTATCCATGATTACAACCAACCTTTTTGTAGCGAGCAAAAAGGGTAGAAAGGAAGGCATGGAGAACAAAGAGGATGCCAAAGTAGATGACAAGGAGGCAGCTGCCGAAGACCAGAAAGAAAAGAACAAGAAGCAAGTAAAAGAGAAGGAAGAGGAGCCAGTGAAATCGTCCATTGCCTCGGCAAGTTCTAACAAGGTCGCTAAAGATACCCAAGTAGATCATGACGCTGCGGATGCAGATGAAGGAGTCAAATCGTCCACGGCACCTTCGGGTAAAAAGAGACTCGATATGTCCGATACTTTAGAGAAAGCTTATGCGAAGTTACAGGAACATGTAGGAGAAGAGGGAGTTGAAGGATTGACCAAAAAGTCGGGGGCATTATTGAGTCAGCAAAAGGACTTGATGGACAACATCAACACTATCAAACCCTTCCTCGAGAAGGCAGAGGTCTTCATGGACAAAATGGACTTTGCGAAGATTGACGGATTGACGTCCATGTTACAAAACTTTGTTGGTAACTAAACAAACTATACGACAATAAAATAAACCCGTCTTCATGAGGGATTCTTTTTTCTTTTCCGTACTTATTATAATTATAAATTGTTTATTCTGTAATTATAATATATATTTTTGTGCGTTATGCCAAGAAACTCTAGTAAACCTAAGCTTATGGGGTGCCCTCCCGGGGTAATCTGCATGAGTAATGCTCTCGTTTTAACATTATTCCTTGTTGTCATAGGATTGGTTGTATATTTCAAAGATATGTTACGTAACTATTTCAAACAAGTGTCCGCCGGTGAGTCATCTTCCACTTCTTCATCCAAAGGAGTGGATATGGATGACACGATGCTTGCTATTTTCCCGCCTCCATCTCTTCCCAGTAATAACATCTTATTGAATCCCTATGCACCACCAATACGTAATACGAATAATGTGTATCGTCCTCCTATTTTGGTTGACATGACCGATGTGAGAGGTCCTCCTGCTGCTGAGATGATGCCCATAAACATAAACACCCGACCAGATATGGGACGTTCTTTCGGGTATGGGGGTAATGCTTGGACTCGTGGAGAATATAATCAAATTGGTATATTAACAAGAATAGATGGACCAGAAACCATCCTCCCATTATTAGGTCGTCCACTTCATGCGAATAGAAACAAGTGGCAATATTATACCATTGGTGATTCCAACAATCATGTGAAATTACCCATCTCCTATAGAGGAAAGAGTTGCACCAATGAGTACGGGTGTGATGACATATCCAATGGGGATACGGTTTATGTGGAAGGATTAAATGCTCCTTTTCAGGTAACTATATATGATTAAGTAATGCATCAAGAAAAAAAGAAGGAGAGTAGAGAAGAAGGATTGGAGAGTAGAGAAGAAGGATTGGAATGATTGATTGATTGGTTGAAATAGAAAGGAAGTGAAAATTGCAATAACAAGAATTATAGGTTATTGTAATTTATATAATGAAGGAATGAAATGTATTTCGACGACAATGGATTGAACAGAAAGTCATATCAGAACCCACAAATACAATATCATTACGTAGTGTCTTGTGACAATGTTGACATTGAATAATAGGTAGCTTTTCTTTATTCTTGTTATGTTCATGTATTTCTGGGTAGGAATGCGGCATGCTAGCACATCTTCGCCTCTCAGGTTGATTTTGTGGTTTTATAGTTGAGCTGTCCAATTTCGAGTAGGTACTTGATCTTGGTAATTTATTAGTGTTGTTTGATGGATAAGGAACTTCATAAATGGTATCCAATTGTTTTCTTTTATTTGTCTTTGATGATTGTTGTGACTGCTGTTGCAAATCAATATTGTAAAAATTCGATGTATTGGTCGCATTGTAATTATTTTCTTCATCTTCTTGGGTATAGAAGACGTCGTCATCTATGATATTTTTATTGTTGTTATTATTGTCATCATTATATGCGTGTATAAATGTATCCAATGAATATTTATTTAATGGTCGCAACAATAGATCATAACAAGTTGCGACTACGTTTATGAAAAACGAAGGTTTACAACACTTTTCCTCTTTTGTATATGTCATTGAGGATGATATTTCTATTCGGGATAATGTACAAAATGTATCGATATAATAGGACAATATTATATTATATTGATTTGAATCTCTTTACTGCATAACCAGTATTGAATTAATGCTAAATGTTTTTGATTATACTCAATTACTTCTTTGATGATTTACGTGTCAATTTTACACGGGATGATTTTGATTTTAAGTTTGATTTTGATTTTCTTTTCTTGGATTTCTTGGAATGACGATTTTTACCTCCTGTTTGGGGTTTACTGTTACTCTTGATAATTTTATTAATTTCACTTAGAGCATTGTTCCATGATTCTATTATGTTCTTGATACTTGTATCGTATATTGCTTTATCTTTCTCCTCAATAGGAATAGTTTGTATATCGAACAATTTGTTTTTGTCATTATTACTTAATTTGGTTAAGAGGTTTTTCAAGTCATCGTTTTCATTGTCTCCCGTAAATAAAAAATCCGTTTTTATTCTTGTCACCTCTCCCAACGTGTTGACAACTTGGTTTTGAGTATTATTATTAACATTTGCTGATAAATTACGTGCTTGATCTTTTATTTTTTCTAATATTGAGTATATAGTTGTCGCATTTGTATCAGTTATTTCCGTTTGTGATGGTCCAGAATATTCCATTTCTTGTTCTAACGTTTCCAGTTTCTCTTTAATGTCAATCAACTTACTTTCAAACTGTTTTACTTTTTCGTCATACTCTTTTGGTTTATCTCCTGAAAGAGTTGTGAAATATTTCGGTTTTTCTTTATCCTCATTTTCTTTATCCTCATTTTCTTTATCCTTATTTTGTTGATTGATATCTATCTGGTCAAAAGTAACCAGTTCGAAGAATTTGACTATAGAATCCCACAATTTGTTTAATAATGGTTTGCTGTATAAAAAACGGTTGATCTCTTTTATAATTTTTACAATCTTAGTTTGATCTTCATTACTCATTGGAGTATCCTTAATCGTTTTCAGAAGGTTTGATAAGTCTTGAGCAAGAAGGTCCAGTTCCTCAATGGGATTTAGTTTCAGTACATCCGTACGAATATATTTCATAATTTCTCTCCAAATCGTAACACGATTGTTTACAGATTTTATGGGCTCATTTGCGGCAATCGCCGAATCTATAACCGCTTTCGAGAAATTTCGTGCATCTTTTGACAAGACATCTTTCTTGATTTTATCTTTGTATTCAACGAGTTTTGTATTAATATTTTCTATACCATTCTTAATTACTGTATCGGGGACAGAAACATTGGACGCAACATATTCTTTGACACCTTTAAACAAAAATCCTGACACCTCTTTCGATTGATTAGTAAATTTATCATTTTCAGGAGTTATTTTCCCTAAGGCTTTTACAATAATTTCTTGTTGAGATATCATTTTGTCCAATAATGAGTTCATGTTGTCCAATACACTTTGTGAAACCATAATATTTCCTTTTTTCGCTCCCGGACCACCATTCATCTTTCTAAGCTTATTCAGTATGATTTCATAGGTGTCCATCAAATTTGTGATGTCTTGTTGACGTTTTGATACTTTCATTTCAGATACTTTTGTGTTAGCAACATCCAAGAGAGCTTTTCCGTCGTCACTTTCACTTTTCGATAATTTATTAACTTCATCAGCTCTTTTGACTTTATCATCTTGTAGTTTCTTATTACATTCCACCTGTTCAGTTTCATGTTTACTATTACAAATCTCTTGTTGTGTATTATTTATATCTTCAGTAGCTTTGGTATGATCAGTCAAAGCATTCTTGAATTGTTTTGTTGCCTTCGTTGTTTCTACTATATTTTTGGTACTGTCATTGACAACCTTTACATTATTATTGAGGTTTGTCCTCGCCTTATCTAATGCGACCTTAGTTTGTTTATGTTTAATTTCATGCATATCTAATAAAGATTCATTGCTCTGTTTGAGTGACTCAATTGCATTCTTTTGGATATTGTTTACTTTTGCAGCATATTCTGTTGCATTCTTTAATTTTAGTTCTGCTGCATCCCTTTGTGATCCAAGACTAATTGTCTCATTTCCAAGTGGAGCATTATTCGAAGCTTCAGCTGCTTTATTAAACTCCTCATTAGCGGTAGCTGTATTTGTTAGAGTATGCATGTGATGATTAAGAGCTGCTTCCCGGTGTACCTTCGTCGCGGTGTTATGTTGTATCGACGCATCTATTTTATCTTGTATTGTAGAAGCAGGCGCTTTATTTATTTCTTTCAAGTGTTGCAGTGTAGCTTTCGACATAGCTAACGATGCCAGAGTGACCTCTTCAGACGCTTTCAGTTTATCCTCATCACTTGAATTTTCATCCTTGAACTTATCATATTTCTTTTTACTTTCTTCGTAGGCTATTTGAGCTCCATTTACAGCTTGTTGATCCCCACCAACTTGTGTAACAGCAGCAGTATCATTTCGACTCAATGCCTTAATGAGGCTATTAATCTCCTCCACCAGATCTTCTTGTTTCTCCGCTTGACTTGGAGTCATACTGTCAGACAACTGGTCAGAGACATCCTGTAAATTATCCATGGTTTCTCTCATTTCTTGAATCTGTCCTTTTTTGAGGTAATTTTTAATTTTGCCAATGATTCCGGGACCAGCTGGAGTTGCAGTAGCATCAGGAGCATCAGGAGCATCAGGAGCATCAGGAGTTGCAGTAGCATCAGGAGTTGCTCGCGTAGTTCCTGTTCCGGTTCCTGTCACAGCTTCTTTTGCTTTGCTTGCAGCCTGTTTCGTTGCGGAAGCAACTGTAGTTGCTGCGGATTTTGCTGCCGTTATAGTGGCTGATGCCGCCTTTTTCACTGCATCTTTCGCTGCTGATGCAGCATTCGTCAATCCACTAAGATCCAATTCGCCGTCCATTTTCAAGTCTTCGAAGTTGTGCATAGTTTGTTCATATGTGGAATGGGCATAATCTTGCAACACTACTTCGCTCTTGTTAGGAGCAAACACAGTGATATTCATTCGTTTATGTGTGTCGTTTATCGGGGCTTCAGTAATATTCACAACTACTTGGTTCTCTTGTTTTGCACATTTCTTCGCATAATCATCAATCTTTTTGGATTCGCTATCAGAAAAAGTAGCACATTTTTCAGAAGGGTTTTCTAATGTTACCGCATTTTTCATTCCGTCTACCCATTGTTTACGTTCCGTGATAGTTTTGTCAATAAAAGGTTTACACTTCGGTTGAGCTTTCCTGTATTCAGGATTAGGACCAACAATTTCTTTTTTCGCCATAGACATATCCGCCGTACAATCATCAAAGTTATAGGTATCAGCGGTTAACGTAGCTAATGGATTTGCTTTCACTAAGTCCTGCACCTTGGCATGATGATCTTGAGCTGACTTTAATGCATCAGCACTTTTCTGTTGCATAGTTTGAAGATCGTTAGCAGAGATTGCTGTGTCTGGAGTAGGAACAGGAACAGATGTGGTAGTTGGTGTAGAATCAGACAAAGCTGCTGCTTCTAACGCAACTTTTTCAACTTCTTTCTTCTTATTCTGCATATCAGCCTTACTCATTGTATTATGAAATAATAAATTGTCATCATCACTATCACCACTATCCGGTTCATTTACTTTGGTAGGTTCTATTTTATCTGATATCAATGCTGTTGTTTTCTCTTTAGTATCAACGGATTTATCTTTGGCTATAGAATCATTAATATTTGACATAAGACTTTGTATAGTTTTTTGTAATTTCTTTTCATAATCGACATCATAGATTCTGGCAGAACCGTTATTAATCGTTGGTAAGAGAGTTTCGTTCAATTTATCAACAAACGGATAAGCTAGTTTTAAGTTATCATTGTTGTAAGTACTAATCACTGCCATCATTTTTGATCTCCATTCTCTTAAAAAGTCTAAGTCTAAGGTCTCATTATTTAATTCTGTACCATATTTTGAGTTAAATTCTTCGTTTAAAATCTCAAAATTATTAATAAAGGCTTGTCTCGCTAAACCATTATCCAGAGGAACTGCTTTATTTACCTTTACCGTATTTATTGGCTCCTCAATAGGGTTAACATTTTCAGCCTGAATAACAGGTATAGCAGGTATATGAGCATCTCCACCACCTCCACCACCACGATAAACTCTTTTCATAGTTCTTTTGTAACTTCTACCATGATACCCTTTTCCTCCACCCTTCTTACGGGTTATAGGTTTGTCATAATCCTTGCTTTTACTAAAGACAACCGTATGATCGTCACGTTTCTTATGATTTTTCGACCGTGAATGTTTCTTCTTTTTAATTAACTTACTAATCTTGTTCCTGGATAATTTCATTGTCGATTAGAATGTGAAAACTCTTATTACTTTATAGGAATATCTTATTTTGCCAATATAATCTCCTCCTCTCACAAAAGAAAGAAAATGAACAAATACAAATAAGCAAAAGATTCAAATAGTAACGGGAATAATAAATTATTGCAATATTATATATATATCAGGAAATATACGATGCCGTCATCTTGCACAGCTCCGATCAATATCGCTGATAATGAAGTTACAGGAGACTGTTCTTTAAAATGTACATACCAGATAAACTACGGGATGAGCAGCCCTACGATAGTGAACATGGGGGACTGTTTAGCACTAAAAGAATTTGGACCCACATGTACAGCTAAATATAATGACCAAGATATGATTGTAACAGAAGCAAGATTTTACTTTCCATCGTTGCACAAGTTCCAAGGAGGCAGAAAATCTGGTGAAATGTTGATAATTCATGAAGGGTATGGTAAAAAGCTTATTGTCAGTGTACCTATTGTTGCAGTAGGTACGTCAGCCCCTTCTGGTTTAGGAAATACCCAGATAACGAGCATGTTTACCCAGGGAGCCAAAAGTACGCCCAATAAGGAAGAAACATCTTTGCTAAAAGTCAATAACTTCAGTTTGAACAATGTGATTCCAACCAAAGTCCCTTTTTATTCTTATACCGGATCGAAACCCTATTTACCATGTGGAGGCAACGATACAACATACATCGTTTTCGCCGACGAGAACAGTGCCATAAATGTGCCTCTCATCGCAACTGAGAAAATAAAGCGCATCCTCGTCAGTAGTGATGCTACAATTCATTCCACCCCTACATCAGGTCTGTACATAAACAAAAAGGGTGTCAAAACCACAAACATGACTGATGATATTTATATTGACTGTAACCCGGTAGATGCTGAAGGAAACATACTAGTAGATGAAAGTGAAAAACATGGAGGTAGTAGTGCTGGTTTCGGTAGTGGGGTGAGTTTCGAGAAAATGGAACCATACTTATACATCATTTTAGGTCTAGCCATTGCCATTGGTATCGAACGTGCTATGAGATACGTACTGAATAAAGCAAGGGATTGATTACTTTCGTAGAAAATAAATAATTAATAATCTATTAATAATTATTTATTCTTTTTATTTTTGAATTTATGCTGAACACATTTCGCATGGTTCGTTATCATATATTTTGCCTGGTTCTACGGTGAACTGTTGAGCCTGATGTTTTGCTTTTCTACGCAGATAGTATATTCCAGTTTTTAGTCCTGCTTCCCAAGAGTAAAAGTGCATCGAGGTCATGGCGTTGTAGGTTGGATCCTCCATCCACAAATTAAGACTTTGGCTTTGACAAATGTAGGCACCTCGATCACGTGACATGTCGATAATGTGACGCATAGGTATCTCCCACACAGTACGATAACGCAATTTCATATCCTCCGAAAGACCATCAATATGTTGTATACTTCCATTATTTTCAATAATATTCGTCTTGATCGCTTCACTCCACATATTCATATCAATCAGTTCCTTCATCAAATATTTATTCACAATAATGAATTCTCCAGCCAACGTACGTCTCGTATAAATATTGCTAGTAAATGGTTCAAAACATTCATTATTGCCAAGAATTTGTGATGTGCTAGCAGTTGGCATAGGTGCAACTAATAATGAATTACGTAATCCGTGATCTACTATGTCTTCTTTGAGTTTGGTCCAATTGTATCTTGTATTGGTTGGGTTCACATTCCATAAATCAAATTGTAAAATACCTTGTGATGCAGGTGAACCTGGAAATGATGAATAGGCACCTCTGTAGCGTCGTTTATCTTCTTCCGTCCACCCATTATAAGTTTTATCGTATTCATTGAAATCACTGTCTTCTTCACTATCTTTTCTACGTTTGGCAATTTCATTTGATTTTTCCAATGCAGCGTGATAGATGGTTTCGAATATATTCTTATTAATTTCACTGGCTTCTTTGCTATAAAAGGGTACTTTCATAATTGCAAATACATCAGCGAGTCCCTGAACCCCAATTCCAATAGGGCGATGTCTCATATTGCTCCTGACGGTTTTCTCTGTAGGATAAAAATTAAGATCTATGACGCGATTCAAGTTTTCAGTGACCACCTTAGTAACATCGTGTAATTTCTCATAATCAAAATGATAGGTATAAGATGTGTTTCCATCATCATTATGTTCTATGGTGACCACATAGCTAGACAAGGCTAAACTGGCAAGATTACACACGGCTGTTTCGTCTTTGTCGCTATATTCAATAATTTCAGTACATAAATTGGATGATTTAATAGTGCCCAAGTTTTTCTGGTTGGATTTGCGATTGCAGGCGTCTTTGTAAAGAATGTATGGTGTGCCTGTTTCCATTTGACTATCCAATATTTTAAACCATAGCTCACGAGCATTGATTTGTTTACGGTATTTTTGTTCATTTTCGTATTTTGTGTATAATGCTTCAAACTCTTCACTATGTATATCAGATAATCCAGGACATTCGTCTGGACAAAACAGAGACCAAGTACCATTTGTCTTTATACGTTTCATGAACAAATCGGGAATCCACAGAGCATAAAACAGGTCTCTTGCTCGAAGCTCTTCATCACCGTGATTTTTGCGCAAGTCCAAAAAGTCTTCCACATCAGGATGCCATGGTTCCAAATAGATGGCGAAGCTTCCATTACGTTTTCCCGATTGATTCACGTATTTGGCTGTTGCATTGAACACTTTCAGCATAGGAACAATACCATCAGTCTTTCCATTTGTTCCGCGAATGTGCGAATTTTTCGCTCGGATGTTATGAATATGCAATCCTATACCGCCAGAAAATTTGGAAATTTGTGCACAATCTTGCAATGTTTTGTAAATTCCTGTAATGCTATCATCTTCCATGCCGATTAAGTAACAAGAACTAAGCTGTTGATTCAACGTGCCGGCATTGAATAATGTAGGTGTTGCATGTGTAAAATATTTGCTAGACATATAATTATAGGTTTCTTTTACTTTCTCCATGTCATTTCCGTGGATCGCAATAGAGACTCGCATCCAAAGATATTGAGGTCGTTCAATAATTTCATTGTTGATTTTAAGAAGATATGAACGCTCTAGTGTTTTGAATCCGAAATAATCAATATCATAATCTCTTCTATGTTGAATAATAGATTCTAATTCGGTTTTATTTTTTTGAACAATTTTCCAAATGCTTTCATTAATGATTGGAACATGTTTTCCATGAATGTCTTTATTATTATATAATTTTTTGCAGGCTGTAAAAAAGTTGGTTGGCGTATTTTTATGATGATTGGATACAATTACATATCCTGCGAGTTTACTGTAATCGGGATTTTGCACACTGAGAGACGCACCTAGTTCTGCAGATAGTTCATCTATTTTCATCGTAGTAATACCGTCATAAATTTGATCAATCACCTTCATTACAAAAGAAGTATAATTTATGGTAATATTGCACTCCGATCCTAGAGATTTAACACGTTTCAAAATTTTGTCAAAAGAAACAACTTCAAATTTTCCATTTCGTTTTATCACTTTCATTTCATCTTCATGAAACGAATTACTGCTTTTTCTGCCCGAAGAGACATTTTCATTTGGGGAAGATGCTGTAGTTGACATATTGTATCTTATCTTATATATACATTTTGATATACAATATTTATATCCTTTTGAGCGGAACCCAATGATATGATATATGATATTCTATAAAATTGAAGATGAAGAAAGTATATCAATATTCATACTTATATAATCATACAGCCTAGAGGAGTGAGACCAAGTATATCTTGCAATTTTCGTAAATGAGCTATTCAGAAATAATAATGGAATACATGAATAATTTACCCGAAAAATCTAACATACATGCCGAAATAGATGAAATATATAGAAAGTATGTATATCAATGTGATCACTTAGAACGGATTGTAAAAGATATCGATATTTTACAAAATGAAGTTGCCTATCAAGAAAAGAAATTGCAAAAGGTAAATCATGAAATTATACATATGAAAGATCAATATTTCATTGCTTCACGTAACAACTACCTTAATAAATACAATAATAAAACATATGCGAAATTTCATAATATATCAGATATATTTTATCCAACCAAACATAATGTTTCTTACGTTGCCAATATACATGAAGAAGACGTATCTCATGTAATACGTGACATGTGTTCATACGTATGTACAGGCGATATTATATACATTGGATCTATTTTAAAGTCTATACAAGAAAGATTTGCAATTGTTACTCCATTAGGCGAAATAATACTGCATGATGATTTAATGACAATATTATTTGATAAAGCCATAAATACAAATCGTCCTGTTCCATATGATTTCATAAAGGAACGGAATATTAAATATGGAAAAATGTTTCAATATATATTGCAAAACAAAGATAATTCAACCGGTAAAGAAGCATACAATTGTAGTTTTAATAACTGGCGTTCGAATGAAGAGGTTGAACAAATTCTAGAATATTATGTAGAGAACGACTTATGGATATAGAGAACGAATAATGGATGTAGAGAACGACTTATTAATGTAATTCAATTCAGTAAAATAAATACAATAAGAATAAACAAATAAATAAGTATCGCATCGCATTAAATACATTATAATAATAACCTAATTACGTTTCTATGAAAATAACATTTTCTACTTTTTTACTATTACGGTCCCTCTTTTTTTTAGTTGCTTTTGTAAGTGTTGATGTCTCTGGGGAACTAAGAGAAGTAGGAGGAATCGATAAAGTCTTCTCTTTCATTTCCATTTCATGGACCCGTATATTTTCCTCGCAACAATGTATAACTGAATAAATGACATCTAATACTGTAGCAACTGTATCTTCGTGTGTCATAAGTAAACATTCTGTTTTTCGTTGTTTTTCTTCCATTGCCTTTTCTTCCATTGCCTTTTCTTCCATTGCCTTTTCTTCCATTGCCTTTTCTTCCCTTGCCTTTTCTTCCATTATTGTTTCTTTTCCAACGGCAACGTGAACACAATCACCATCATCCAGATTCAGTAAACATCCGGATGCATGACTAGGAACAATTTGTTCTTCCAATATACTGCTACTTCTTGATCTAGTTCTAGGGCGCGTAGTAGTATTCTGCTTTTCTGTACCTCCTTTACGTTGCTTCTCGACTTGATCCCAAGTATCCTGAATGTGTGAAATAGCATGATCAAACCAATGTTTATTACGCTCCACTACGACGCAACTATATTCCTTCATGTACCAATATATATTTTTCAACCATGTTATATTCTTATGTTTGATGAACATTTCATTCGACCATGATTCATATTGTTGTTTGGAAATATAAAGAGGCATATATTCATAAATAGGACCATTCTTACCCGAAAAATACATAATGATACCCTTTAATTGCTTCTTTATGGTATGTGTAAATGGTGACAAAGATTCACCGCTTATTTCATCTATTTCTGAGTTGGGGAACGAGTCATCAATGAAATCGTCTTCATCGTCGTATTCTTTTATAAGCGTTTCCAAAAAGTCACACACATCCAAATTACATACTTCCATTTGTAATTGCATTTGAATCCAATAGTCTTCTTTTGGTATGCCTGTGATTTCTCTAGAAACCGGATTTTTTATTTCAAGCATACGTCCAAAAAGAGGCGATGACTCAGAAGTATTGATACCGTCAGGTGAAGCACCAAGACAATGAAATGTATCATGACGTATGCATCCAAAATCTTCCACTTTAGTATTGTATTTGTATTCGTAAAACATTACTGATATTTCTTCATATTTCGTGCCATGATGAAACGCAGTATTAGTATTCACGTGCGTTGTATCATATTTGCGTATATCCAATTCCTTGCATTTCTCACCTATTAATTGATTCCTAGATGATTTCGATTTCAATGCTTTCCATGCGTTTGATGCTGTAATCAAATTATTACGAAATTCGTACCATTCAGGAGTCCTTTGTGGAGGTTGGGGTTTCGTTCTCACGTAATCTATAATCTCTGCGGTTTTCTTTTTGTCTGCTTCTATAAATTTATAATTTGTCAGAGATTCTGAACGTCGGGTGTAGTGCAACCCAATGTAAATATCGACAGAAGAATTAACGCAAAATTTCATCAGTTTCAATCTCGCTGTTTTCATTTTTGTTTTTACGTATTTTGTTGAAGGGTCGTGAATAATATTCCACAATTCTTTGTCGATAATTTCGAGTAATGATAAAGGAAGGTCGGAATCATCAATAGAGCAGTCTATTTCCCGGATTGTATGGGATACCAGGGTATCCTTGTATTTGGGAGAACTGATAAAGAGGGGATGGGTTTTTGTATATGTTTCTATTTCTTTTATTGCTGCTCTCTGGACTATAGCCAGATTGTGTAAATCATGATTACTCATCTACGATATGACCAATTATCTTTCTAATAGTATTAAGAATGAAATATTTAACATATATTTATAATGTATTATTTTGTGAAGTACAATATTGCTTAGTTGGTATATTATACTGAATGAAGATTCCGGAATACGTAGATTTATGTCAATATGACTTTCTATAAAATAACATAATCAATTTTTATGTTATTTTATCATTTGATATCGTTTACCTGATAAGTTAGTTTCTATAAAACGTGGTATGTCATTTATCAAATTTAATAAAAATCTAAATTCCTTTTCTTCCATTTTCACTTTTCGTCCCTTTCGATAATGAACTATTCTTCTTGGGTGTTAATGATTTTATAGTAGATTGTCTCTTATCTAGACGTTTTAAAGTAAATCGTTTATTCACAGTATTGTACGATAAAATAGGAATAGATGTGATGATCTGTTTATCTTTGTCATATATAATTTCCTTTACCTTTGATAATCTTTTTTTATCCATTGCAGAAGTTAGATACTCATGCAGCATCGGTTCTTCGTCCATAGAAAGATTATTTTCTTCCAAATATCTTCTTGAGTAAACACCAAGCATGCTAATTCTTTCATGTCTAGTCAATTTATTCCAAGGTTGTTTCACTTGACTTGCTTGGTGTATATTATTATTTAAAAATGTATCCAATTCATTTAAGTTAAGGGTTGATTCGGTCGATGTACACATGATGCGGGTTGCCTTTGCCTTAATCGCATTGGATACTGGAGAGCCACGACCCCCTGCGCTACCTTCATCAATGCTCATTGTAGGTAATTCCTTTTCATTTATAGATAATACCACCATCTTATCAAGATCTTTCTCTCCATTACCAAAAATAGTAGTAGTCGTATTCGTAAATGTACTTGAAGTACTAGTACTAGTACCTGTAGTATTGGTGTCTTCCTTTGATGCTGCTATCTTGGACATGATTCTCTATTGTTAATAATATATGAATCATTGTATTTATACTGTTTTGCAAAAAATCATTTAAATAATGATTGATATTATATAATTTAATCTACTTACAATATAACCTATTAAAAAGATATAATATAAACAAGATACTTAATCATATGATTATTTCCTATAGGAAATTTCGGAATGGATCGTGATAACCAAAAGATATCGTCTCAATCTACGAATAAAGTTATAAACTTGGTTTCTAACAAAAAAAATAAAAAAAGTAAGCACGATGAAACAGGAACAGCGATAGGAATCGATAATGTGTACAGTAATATTGTAGGGAACCAGCTGCCTCTACATGACAGGGAATCGATGAATGACTGTCATACGTATTCGCGTCACGTGTATTCGCATTCTCATAGTCATGGTCCTGAAAACGATATATATATGAGTCATACAAAACAGGTGCAATGTATCAATATGTTATATATAAATTATGAAACATTGTTAATAGAGAAGGCGACTAATTGTTTGCATAGCCATCCCGATCAAATACTATATACTCTTTTGGACGATATAAAAGCCAAGATTTATGGATATAAACGCCAAGATATTAAAAAGTTTTGCTCGCATTCTTCACATTCTAATTGTAAACTTAGAAAAAATGAATTTACAAAAGATTATATATCGGATAATATAATATCTCCTCATGATACGGTTGAATTACTTGTATCGAATCGTTTGAAATGTGTCTACTGTAAGGAACCGTGCTATATGATCTATAAAACACAATACGATAAAAAACAATGGACATTAGATAGAATAGATAACTCACTTGGACACACGTTAAACAATGTTGTAGTGAGCTGTTTGGAATGTAATATCAAAAGAGGTACAATGAATAAGGAAAGATTTGAAAAAGGAAAACAAATTCGAATTATTCGTAAATTACAGTAACCAATATGCCATGACCTCTTTCATTCTGAATATATATCGAGTACGACTATATCCACATTCCATATCTGCTTTTTGTTGTTGCATGTGTCGTCTACACCAAATTGTGTCGTATATTTTGTAGATTGAAATACAATGTCGTTTTTATTCAATCCTGACATAGAACTCATGTATTCTGTATATGATACTGTATAATGTGATATTGAAACTGGAATATTACATAATGCATTTACCGGTACTAATACGGTAATAGGTTGAAAAGTTGATTCTTTGAAATCGGCATTGCAAAATAATTTTACCGTTGTTTGATAAATTTTTGTTTCGTACATATTCACAATAACCGGGGTCATTGTGAATATTTTACATAAATTTGTATTTGTATTGTTCGAATTATACATATAATTTGTAATGTCATTATTGTTGGAATTCATATCAAATAGTTTATTTGGGTTGTGGATGTTTTTATGGTTGTGATTGTTTTTATGGTTGTGATTGTTTTTATTTTTATTTTTGGTGGGTTTCCGTTCATATTTTTCATAATTGAAAAATTTATTTTTGTATTCTTCATATGTTACTTTCACGGACATTTATGAAGGGTTGATCGAAAGACGAATCGTATAAGTCTTGTTTTATGTAGTTTTCTAGTTGGTTATTCATAGTATAATATGTAACGTTCATCAAGCAGTCAATTTTGTTGATAGTAGAGATACAAGATATTTTCACATACTCATATTAAATTTTATTAAATTTAATTAAATGTTACTGTAATCTGGACATTTTCTTTTTTTATACTCCGTGACGCCGAAATTGATAGTTCTTCACGCTTCTTTCTTGTTTTATTTTTGGAAGCGACAGATGAAGTATTTGACGAATTGTTTTTGGCAGTGCTATTGCGACTATTCATGTCGCGTTCTATATTCGCATAGTTTTCTTCAATGTATTTGATCACGTTATTTTCAATAGCCCATTTGAAAAAATTTAATTGTCCTAATGTTGTCTGTACCAGCGTATTATCCTTATAAGGAATGGAAATACGATCCCATCTACAAAAAGGATCAAACCGCTTTTTAGAATATGCCTTCAATTTCAATTTGTAATCAATATACACCTTGAAACGCTTACCTTCTTTTACATCATAAACAGTAAAATGCTTCTTTGCATAATTAGTAGCGAACCAATCAATTATTCTTAATGAAATATTGGATTCACCATTTATAATTTGAATCATAACATCCATATTATCCGAGTTGCTATAAAAAGACATTAGATTCTGCATAAGCAGTTCGTTTTGTGAATTTAATTTTGGTAAGGACATTGGTGATGTATTAGTCGTATTTTCTGGTTTGGTACATTTTACAGTATGAAAAATATTGTCTTCGTGAATGTGTAATGTTTCTTTTGTTTCTTCTGATGCATGTTGTTGCTGGGTACAATTTATTGTAACCGATTGATTAAGTGACATAATTTATAAAATATAATATATTTATTCATATAATTCAAGTGCGTCTACATTTTATATTAATTTTTTTATTCTTTATTTAACGCACCAAAACATTGAACAGAATTATGGTGAATTATGGTGGAATTGTTGTATCTTAACAATAAAAATTAGAATTTTGCGGAATTAAATACTTTTCTTGGACAGAAATGTCATTTACATATTCGCTATTACCGTTACCAATAGTATTATTGTTTGAGATGTCTTGTGTATTCCCTTGCATGCCATGAAGAAACGGGTTCATGCTTGTTTGAGGAATTAATTCACGTTCACTGATTTTGTCAATATGTAGTTCCTTTTTGTTTCTGGAAAATTCTATCTTTGAGATTCCGGTATTGATAAATTCCTGTCCTTCTTGTAGAACTGTATTTACGACACCATTCCCTTTTATTTTATGCATGTCTTTTAGGTAGCTTTTGTACGTGGTTGGATCTGATTCACAAATATCAGAAGATGACCACTTCATAAAAATAGGTGCCGATTTTTTTGGTATATTCATATTAGAATTTGAGGTATAGATTTTATTCTCCATGACTTCCTACTTCTTTTATATATTGAATTATTTTACATTAGACTTCTAAACCGCATGTGGTACATACCTTATATCTCTCCCCATATAGTCCATCTTCTAATTCTTCACGAAAAGTATGTCCACCTACACTTTTACAAAAGGTTTGTTTGAGAATCTGAACTTGTTTTATTTCTTTCGCTTTCTCTTCCGTTTTCATGATGTATTCCATTTTTTCTTTACGTAAGCTAGATATTCGGTTGTTATATTCACATATAGCTAATTTCTTATAATCCTCCTGTTCTTTTAATTTCTCTTGACTCATTCTTTACAAAATAGAAGCATTATAATTAAATTAATTTAATCGAACTGAAAATATTAATTGTATTTATTTATGATTACATTTCTACTATCACTTTGAAAGTACCCATCAATTTTACTTATTTTACAACAAAAGAAAAGAAAAAGAAATAATTTGTTTCTTCATTTGATTTTATTTATACTTTCCTAAATTACAATTTAATATCTGTTCTATTTTTCCCCACCTGCGTTTCTTGTAGCGTATGCCTTTGCTCTTGAAAGCATTCCAGTCAAAGCGATACCAAGACCACACAAAGTTGTGTATACAATGTTATAATTCATTTCTTCCAGATAAGAACGTGCCTTTTTAATAACGTAACATTCCATACTGTACATCTTTCTCCAATTACTACAGTTCCATACATAATGATAATGTTCACAGTACGTATATAAGTAGTGCACACCTGCAATCGTACCTATTACTATGGCTACCGTCATTATCATATCCGTAGTGTAAGGTGACCAGAAGCCGCGCCAATTATGTCCAAGTGGCGATGGTTTATAAACGTTACTGCATTCTTTATTAAAGTATACTTGCTTCATTCGTGTCACAAGACTTGATTTATCCATTTCTCTTCCTGCTGATCTAGTCAAGATGTCGCATTCTCTTAGCACAGAAGCTAAATCAGAAACCGACCACATTTTACTGTCGAAAACGTTGTAATCGGCTTCCTCTTCTTCATGTGTATTTTTATCATCGTCCTCCTCTACTTCATGTGTATTTTTATGATCGTCCTCTTCTACTTCATGTGTATTTTTATGATCGTCTTCCTCTTCTACTTCATGTGTATTTTTATGATCGTCTTCCTCTTCTTCATGTATATTTTTATCATCGTATGTACTGTCATCATTTTTATAATACATGATCACTCTATAATATATATAAGAAATCCAAAATGTATTATATATATTGTATTTTTCAATGGTATTGTTGTATTGTTCATGATGTATTCTATCATCAGGAAATGTCAACTTGTTTTCTTCACTCCTCGTATAATTATGATTATATAGAGATTGAAGTAACACTTCGGATGGGTTTTGCCAGATATAAATCATATTCCAAAAATGTATTGATTGATTACTGTAGGGGATACTGATGGTCTTGATGTAAAAAACAAACATATTCAATTTTAATAAAATTGATTCAAAGTAATATCCGCACAGACTATTCCATAAGCCATTATTTCATAAACAATACTGTGTAGTCATGTCAAAGGATCAAGTACTTGTAATAGTAGAGTCTCCTGCGAAATGTAAAAAAATCGAATCGTTTCTCGGTCCAGGATATAAATGTATTGCCAGTTTCGGTCATATTCAAGAATTACCTGGGATATCGTGCATAGATACTGAAAATAAATTTGAACCTTCCTATAAATTGATCGAGTCAAAATCTTCACAAATTACTAATATACGTTATAATATTTCTCGATCATCTAAAATATTCCTCGCCACGGATGATGACAGAGAGGGTGAGGGTATCGCCTGGCACATATGTCAAGTGTTTGGTTTACCTTTGAGCACCCCTAGAATAATATTCCATGAAATTACCAAAGAAGCCATTGTGAATGCAGTAAATAATCCAGGAATTATAGATATGAATAAAGTCAGGGCGCAACAAGCTAGACAAATATTAGATGTACTTGTCGGATATAAAGTAAGTCCCGTTTTGTGGAGCAATATAGCAAGAAATAGTAAACAAGGATTATCTGCGGGAAGATGTCAAACACCGGCGTTACGTATAGTTTATGACAATGATCAAGATATTAAGCAATCCCCAGGAAGGAAAGTGTACAACACGACCGGATACTTTACCTCACTTAATTTAGCCTATGTGTTGAATCATAATCATGAAATAGTCGAGGATGATGAAAAAGAGGATACAGATTCGAGCAATATAATGGAAACATTTTTGGAAGATTCAGCCTCCTTCGATCATGTATACAGTAGAGGAGACGCGAAGGAAACAAAAAAGAATCCTCCAATTCCTTTGACTACTGCAGATATACAACAACGAGCCAGCAACGAAATGAATCTTTCTCCAAAAGATACTATGTCGGTTTGTCAAAAATTATACGAAGCAGGATTAATTACATATATGAGAACGGACAGTACAACATACAGTAAGGAATTTATTGAATTAATAGAAGTACACATTGTCTCGTTATACAATGATCCAGCTTACATTCACCCAGATATTAAGCAGATGAGTGTACGGTCGTCTGAAGAAAAAGGTGCAGGTGCCAAGAAAAAGAAGGGTAAGAAAGCCGCAGATGAAGGTGAGGGACAAGCCCAAGAGGCGCATGAAGCTATACGTCCAACAAACATACAAATAAATGATGTCGCTGACAGGGAAGATTTATCATCAAGAGAGAAGAGGTTGTATAAATTAATATGGACAAACACGATGGAAAGTTGCATGGCAGTCGCAATATATTCTTCTATATCAACAAAAATAAGTGCCCCTGATAATTTCAATTACAAATACAACGCCGAACAAGTAGTATTTCCAGGATGGAAAATAGTGAAAGGATATGAAACAGAAAATAAAGAGTACACTTATCTCAATACATTAAAATCTGAAACAAACGTAGAATATAATAAAATTTATTCTAAGGTCAGCATGAAAGATTTAAAATCTCATTACACGGAAGCCAAATTAGTTCAATTGCTCAAGAATAAAGGTATTGGACGTCCTTCTACGTTTTCAAGTATAATAGATAAAATCCAAGAACGTGGTTATGTAAAGAAGGAAGATGTCAAAGGGCAACAAATAAAATGTGTAGACTATACTTTGGAAAAAGAGGAGTTGACTGAAATAGAGAATATCCGCGAGTTTGGTAATGAAAAGAATAAACTGGTAGTACAACAACTTGGGGTCATTGCCTTGGAATTCTTAGTTGAAAACTTTGAAAATATATTCAACTATGATTATACTAAAAATATGGAAAACAATCTGGATGAAATATCTAAGGGAGAAAAAACTTGGACATCTCTGTGTGCGGAATGCAACAACGACATTGATTCTCTCATTGATGCGGTAGTCTCGCGTGGAGGAAGTACCGGTGGGAGTAAATCAGGAAACATACGCATTGATAGTGATCATGAATATATCGTAGGAAAATATGGTCCTGTCATAAAGCGTATGGAGAACGGAACGTCATCAACCGTTTCTTTTCTACCAGTAAAAAAGGATATTGACATTACTAAATTACGGAATAAAGAATATGCTCTAGGTGATATTGTAGATACAATGCCGAATGAACATGTGATTGGAAGTATTGACGATAAAAAGGTAGTACTAAAAACTGGGAAATTTGGTCTATATGCACTTTGCGACGGTACGTCAGTATCAATAACCTTAGAAGAGGGTCAAACCCACAATGACATAGATATTTCTACGGTCGAAGGTTTAATCAGATCGAAACGCGAAGGGACTTCCACGAATAGTTCTATTGTACGCACTATCAATAATCAATCTAGTATTCGTAACGGTAAATATGGTCAATATATTTATTACAAAACGGAGAAGATGACAAAACCAAGTTTTATAAAACTTCAGGGGTTCTCAGGTGATTATATGAGTTGTCCGGAAACTGAATTAGAAACGTGGATACAACATTCGCGGTCAGTGACACCTATACATGCGGGTACCACCTCTAAGACGGGTGATGATTTCAATAGAAATAAAAGAAAACAGACATCATCGCGCGGACCACAGAAAAATAAAAAGGGTAACTAGTAAGTAATGTAGTGGGGGTATACTTTCATTTAGGTTGATTAATATATACTAATATAGAAGACATGTTTTCTTCTTCCTCTTCTTCCTCTTCTTCCTCTTCTTCCTCTTCTTCCTCTTCTTCCTCTTCTTCCTCTTCTTCCTAGATTTTTTTATACACATGAAGAGTCAATCGCATCAATAGAAAGTAGTTGTTGTCGTTCTTCCATTAAGTAATTTTCACGAAACGCAATGTATTTCTGATGTTCTCTCATACGACGTAATAGTATTCTTTTCCTCTGTTTCGCTTCTTCTTGCCTTACAGTTGGAGGGGAATTTGTGGTGCGATACGATATTTCAGGATGATCTACTGAAAATATAGGAAACTTCTTATAGAACAATTTACGAATCATGTCCTCTTTTTGTTTCAATGCCAACTTCTTATTTATGCAACTATTACATGTATAGTTTTTGAATACACTGCATTGTAATTTGAAAGGATGTTTTATTGATGGAGGTGATGGTTCATTGTCTTCGTTACAAGAAGAATCTGTTCCTTTTGCTACGTCCTCCATCATATACGTTTTATACTTCTCCATTAAATTGCTTGCACTGACAATAAGATGTTTATGATCATTATTAACCCCCAATCCAGGAATCTTAATAGACTCTAATGTCTCTTCTGTACCTAGTCGTGATAAATAGTCATTATCGTCATCGTGTGTAATTTCTAATAAGATGACACGCTTTTGTTCCTGTTCTTTGGTAGTAGACTCTATGTCTTCGTTTATTTTCATTTGTAGTGTATTTTCGATAGTAGACAATTCTTGCTTCAATGCTTTTATTTTATCCATCTTCCGATTGATCAATAGTATTTCTTCTTCACGAAGAACCTCACTAGGCGTATTCCACGTTGTAACATTATTTTTTTTATTGTAAAAATAGACAGTACCTACGGCTCTAGATTTACTAATATGTACTTTCCATTGCGACAATGATTTTTTGAGCATACTGTTTAGTTCCTCTATATCCTCCTCAGAAATACGAAGATCTGTTCTTGTCGTAGGCATTTCGTCTGCTTTATTTTCCATATCAAAGATAGATCTTATTTGAAATGGAGTTGCGATGGAAGAGATATTATTTGTACTCAATTCTAATTCTTGTATTTGCTTAATGATAAGATTCTTTTCGACATTTTCAATACTTTTCTCGTAATTATATTCAACTTCTTTTATGATTTCTTCACGTGATTGTAATTGCGTATTTTCGAAAACAATATAATTGGATGACTTGTCAAATCGCAAAATTGGACAAGTCATACTGTTCTGCGAAAGTACGGAAATTGTTTCTGTTCCACAATTTTTATTGATACATTTATTCATGAACCATATTGGTTGCCTTTTCGTATTGTATATGGTATGCAGAGCCATTTTCAGATCATATATAATATGTTTACGAGTAGGTTTAGTATAATAAGTACACGTTGAGACTTCTTTCTTGTGTGCAAAATGATGTACGCGTACTTTTCCTTTCCGTAATGTGACGTCATTTTTGCAATGAGGACAAGAATATTTGTTTTCTTTGGATGCAATAGAAGGAAACAAATATTCTAATGTTGCTTTATTAATCGCTCCTGACGTAAAATGTTCATGCATGTTATTTTCTTCTTTTGTTTGAACTATGATTCTATATAAAGTATTTTATAGTGTGATGTAACAATGAAATACTTTGCTATCAATTTTAATATTTTATGGCGCATCTACCCAAAAGCACAGAATGATCACATGTAGTATTCAGACGGTACTCTGGTATCATACGATCTGGATATTTCATCAGTCAGCAACCCAATGGCTAACGTGAAGTCGAATCGGAATTTCCCAAATTCTACCAACCGTCCGTCATGGAATCGAAACTTCATTTTCAATTTGGAAACAGAATCCAATGGAGGTGCGAAAGATGATACGTTTTGGATTTCTCCTTTTATGGCGACCCTTTGGTAATTTGCACCAGTAGGCGAGATAGGTGATAGCCCATAGGGTATTTTTGCAAAGGCAGAATTCACCTTTCCTCCCACGTTACTATAAGGTGTTGGACAAACCTGACACTTGGGACATTTGTTTTGGCTACATATTTTATTAGCGCTTGCTGTTCCGTAAGCATTACCCATTTGTCCCATGCAACTGCATTTGGCAGAGTTTAGTAAACCAGCAGATAGAAAGGAATATGGTAGAAGCTCATCCATCGTATTGTATTTTTCCATCTCCATATAAATAGTATCATCAAAAAGTATTTGAATAGGGAATGGTGAAACATAATAACAACTTTTTACTATAGTTCCTGTAGGTGATGAGCTACTGTCCGGAAGTAACCATGGGTCGCTCATGGATGAAAATTGGATTCCAGTTCTCGTACTTGTATAGTCAGTGTATTGTTCTTGCTCGAATCCCATATTATATGGAAGACCCCAATTAATACTTTTCCCCCACATTTCTGGTTGTCCAGAGGAACATATATCGTCGTAATCACATTGTATATCAAAATTCAATTTAAATTCATCACGGGTGTTTCCGATATATAATTCTTGACTTATAGAATCAAAATGTACATTAAAATTGTTGTAGTCATAAACATGATGTAAAATATTGACGTACCCAGAAACCTTGGTTACATGACTATCTGATGTCTGTCCTGCTGGTTTATACCTTATGGTTGTCATTAATCTTATAAAATTATAATCCTTCATAACTTCTGAATATTCTTTGACGTCAAAGTGAGCATCTTTCGCCCCACTTATAGGTACGAAATGTGTAGCATCTGAGGATTGTTGCCATTGATAATCATATGAATGAGTTGATGTACCTTCAAAACTTATGCTACTATGGTCTGCTCTTAATATTAATTTATTGGTTTCATATTTAAATGCAAGCACTCCAGTAACCAAAGGTGGCGTACTGTCATCTGGTATTATTTCAGTATATCCTGAGTACAGTGTGGTAGTACTTTCATTGGAATCTGTAGATTCTACTTGAAGACGTATATATTTTGAGCTGCTTAAGTCTATGTCGTTCGGTATTGTGTATGAACTATTTGTGGAACTATATGTGTGATTTACATTCACCGCAAAGGCTTTTGTTGTAACATATGCATTACCATCTTGAGTCGTCGCATGTACTGAGAAGGAATAGCTAGACTTAGTTTCATAGTCAGCAGCAATCCGTAACGATAATTTACCACTATCAGAAATAGTTACGTCCGAGTGTTGATCTGTTATTGACCAGTTGACATTAATATTTCCGTTACCATCAGTTGCGCTTACTGATCCAAGATCTGTTTCGCCTTCATCTATAGTAGGTTGTATTACACCAGTAGAGTCAATAATCGCAGGGTTATTATCATTATTATTCACGTTTATTGCAAAAGCAAGAGTATTTTCTTCATGCAGATTCTTTTTAGCTTTTACGGTGAAAAAATAACTCCTTTGCGTTTGATAATCAGATGGAGAATCTAATGATAATGTTCCGTTATTTGATATAGATACACCTGTTTCTGTTTCTACGATACTCCATGTGACATCTACATCCTCTCCAACACTTACAGTTCCTAGCGATTTTACTTTATTGTCTATAGTTGCATTCACGTTCGACCCGTCAATTGCTATTTCACTATTCGGATTTGTTACATTCACTACTAAGGCTTTTGTAGTTACATAATTGTTATCAAGAGTAGTTGCTTTTACGGTAAAAGAATGGCTTGAATTTATTTCATAGTCGGCAGGATAAGTAAGAGTAAGAACTCCGGCGGAAGAGATGGTAATTTCACTTGTGGAATCTACTACAGACCATGTCACATTTTCGGTAGTGGTGCTGACTGAGCCCAGAGCTGTTTCTCCATTATCTATTGGGGTATTAGCGACATTTTCGGAATTAATTGTAGCAGGTTCAGGATTCGGGTTTGTTACGTTTATAGCTATAGCAGCTGTAGTAATCATACCCGGAGAAGTATTCTCTGCCTGTACAGTAAAAAAATAACTTTTTTTGTTTTGATAATCAGCACCATTTTGTAACGAGATCTCCCCTGCATTTGATATAGTTACATCAGCATCAGTATTGTCTATAATAGACCATGTAACTGTAACGCCTTCGGTTACACTAACTGATCCTAATGCAGTATTATTATCTGCAATGGTATGGAGTACCTGAGATGTATTGATATTGAATCCGACAATTTTTGACCATGTTGTTTTGTCATTAGATATTTGCCACTGATAGTCATAAGCTAAAGCACTATCGTCGGAATCGGGATCAGAAATGTCAGACGTATCTGCTGTAACTGTAGTTCCAATTTTACCTGTTCCACTGAACCCTAAACAACCACTAGCAGGAATATCCTGGATATTATCTTTGATAAAATCAGTAACAACATTGTTCATTTGCATCTGCACCTCTGAAGCAAAAGTTTGGGGTGTGTATGATCCACTTGTAATTTCTGCAGTAAATTTGTTGTTATCTTGAGAATAAAAATCTTTCAGAATATTGTACTCTGAACTAAGAGATTCCATCATTAGAGAAGGACTCAAAGAAAATTTAAATTTAGTGTTTTGATAATTATTGCAGAATATATACAAATTTGTAGGTAAGCATATTTCTGCTAAACACATTGTCTGCACATTTCTTAAAGTCTCAGGTAACGTTACTTCAAATGAATTGCTGTTTTTATATTTGCTCATATCTCGATCTTCAGAATGTATGGAAATACATTTCCTTTCCAGAGCAAATGTCTGTGATCGCTTTATTAAATCATGTGAATTATTCATAAAATTAGACATATTTAGATGATGTAACTAATTATCTTGAATACTTAACTCGTTGAAACAACAGAAAATAGTATCACTATAGTATAAGTATAAATATTATTATTACTATATCTCGTTATTATTAATATTTTAATTTTGATCTTTCTATAAATATGTCGACTACGACTACAACTACCGTAACCACAAACGCTCCGCCTTCTGTTTCGTTATCTGTACCAAATACGACATCCACGTTGAAAGCATTGCCTTATGATGTCAAAATATTCTCTTTTTTGTGTTTACTTGGTGTTATTATAAAGGTTTTATTTGGAGGATTGTCTAAAGAATATGCAACCACCACCGTTTATGGTTACAGCTTTAGCTTATTTGCCCTTATCTGTCTAATGGTGTCAAATTTCGCACTTAATTACAAGAAGACACCTAAGGCAAATGGGGTTTTCGCTTTTGCCAAATCGATTTTTGAGCAAAGTTTTCCTTCTTTGCTTATAGGTATTCTTCTCGCTCTCACTGTCTACCAAAACGTCGCGTTTTATAGCCAAATCAACAGCGAGAAAGTTCCTGATGAATTCTTCCAATTTTCTGGCGTTTCATCTTTCCTAATTATGGTGCAAATTGCTTTAGTTATTAACTACGTTGTCAATAAAGCAAAAGGAATTACTGCTCAAGAATCTACTTCTTTCTTATTCAAGCAAATAAACAGTATCGTATCTGTTTTATTTATAACTACTATTTTCATCATAGGTATTTTAGAAGTGATTTTGAAATTCTTTACAACAGATGGATAAACTGGTACAAATTACACTATACTGTAGTCCTGAACATAATAATAACCTAATTTCATTGTCGTTATTATGTTCACATTTTCATTTTTTATGATTCACTATATTTTGGGGTGATGATAAATTTATAAGTAAGTCCAAATTCGGTCATGGTTTCCCATATACCTGATACCTTCAATATGACATGCCATGATGTGAATGTAGACATAATATCGTTTTCTGCTGATTTCCCTGTCATATCTGTCGTACCCATATTACTATCGCCTCCATTCTTTTTGATATTTCTTGTGTCAAATTCAAAAGTATGTCGTAATTGTCTCTGTTTACTTAAATGATAAATAGGATGGGACGGAACTACGCAATTTATGGAAGAATGACTTCCAGTATTAGTATTATTGTTGTTATTTTGATCAATTGAAGTACTGGTTCCACCTTCTTTATGACTATCTTCGTTGTTAAATTCTGTACCTGATTCGGATTTGATGCACCCATGTTGAAAACTATCAAATACCATCGGTTTCATATGTTTTAACGGAATACGTTCATGATCATTCGATCTGTAAAATATTGATTGTCTATTTTCACGGTACTTCTTTAAAATAGCATATTCAATTTCTTGAGCGCTTTTTATGATATCTTGTGACATACTGTTGTTCATATCAAAAAAATATTTGTTTCTTCGGAAATAGGTTGCTTTATGACTAATATTCAATGGGATCTCAAAATACAATCCATTCATTATAACTAATTCATTAGAGTATATCAACTTGATAAATCGACTATTTTCCATGATAGTATTCTGGACTGGATCACCAAAATATAAACATCGTGGAATAAACTGATCTATACCTAATGTAATGTTCATTCTAATCTATTTTATTGAATATTACCACTACCTGTATACATTTGTTTATGTTACTGAATATAATTGACTAATCTTTATGTAAAAATATATAGAATATTCTCTCTATTATACTTATCAAATAAATAATTAATAAATAACATATACAAAAAAAATAATATGAAATTTCTAGAATTCACATTTGAAGACTACCTTTCTACACTTGAAAAAGACGGAACGTTGCACCCACAATTACAGAAATCATATGATTCGTTTCCTGATAAAATAGAAAATTTCAGAAATTTAATTATTTATGGTCCCAAAGGCAGCGGTAAATATACTCAAGCGCTAGCTTCCATTTGCAAATATAGTCCAACCAATCTGAAATATACTCGTAAATTTACCATCACTTCCAACAAGAATGATTACAATTTTAAAATGAGTGACATCCACTTTGAAGTAGACATGTATCTTCTCGGATGCAATGCAAAACAGTTATGGAATGACATTTATGTTCATGTGATCGATATCCTTTCCTCAAGATCAACATCATCTACCGGTATTATACTATGCAAAAATTTTCAGGATATACATGGTGAGCTTCTTGAGAATTTTTATAGTTACATGCAGAAATGTCAAACTTCTATTCAATTGCGATTTCTAATAGTCACTGAACATATTTCATTTCTTCCTGATAATATTATAAATTCATGTTATGTGGTAAACGTTCCAGTTCCTTCAAGTGCATTGAGAAATAGTGTGCTCACTAAGAAACAGAAACAATTAGACGATACCATATCGCATATTGTTCCTAGTAACCCAGGAATTATTTCTTCTATTGTACCTGATAAGAATTTTACAATAAATAACGAATGTGAAGAAAGTTTGGAACACGATGAGGATAAACAGATAACATCAACATCCTATAATACCAAAAATAAAAACAGTAAAGACCCGAATCATGATAATAACGATACCGGCGACGACGTGACGCCGTTCGATTTTGAATCTATCATGACTCCCAGAAAAAGCAATATGAAAGCCGAAATAATTGGATTACCATCTGAAGTCGGTGATTTTTCATATGCGTATTGTAATGAACTTTGCAAATATATTGACAATCCGAAATCAATGGACTTCCTCCGATTCAGGGATGTGCTGTATGACATGCTTATTTATGATATTAAGGTAACCAATGTTCTATGGACTATCTTGCGGTATATCACAGTAAAATATACACTGACAGAAGAAACGTATGATAAACTGATGATTGACATGTATACTTTTTTGCAATATTATAACAATAATTATAGACCTATTTATCACTTAGAGAGTTATTTATTTAAAATAATAAACACTGTGCATTATTCCTCGAATATACTGGATTCTACATCAAGTTTCTAGAATGGATAAATTTAATGAATATGTCCTTATGCTTAATCTCAATTGTCCGTTTACAGAAACAGAACTTAAAAGACAATACAAGTATAATTTATTGAAATACCATCCCGACAAAAACATGGAAAATCAAGAGGCAGCAACAGAGAAAACAAAGGATATCAATGCTGCGTATACATATTTGCAAACGTTTGTAGAGAGTAATAATAACAATAATGAATGGAATGAAAGCAAAGACGATACCAATAATACCAATAATACCAATACTACAGATAATAAAATGAGTGAGGATGATCGGGAATATATAAGCTCGCTTGGTAGCGAGTACTGGAACATCTGGAACGACTTTTTGTACAATTATTTGGAAACTCATTGGAAAGTGGATGAAATGTCGAATGGTGATGAAAACGCACCGAATCAAGAAAAGATTTTCGCAATTTGTTCGAAATTTATTCAATCTATTTCTGTTGATTATGATAATATTGCGACGAAATGTAAAGATATGTTGGGTAAACTAGACAAAAAAGCGACAAAAACGATGATAGACTTGATATTCTCGTATTCGTCTTTGACAAAATTTCCGGTTAATATTGCAAGCGAAGTAAAGGAATCCCTGAGAACTGTGGCTGAAGATGTTCACAACATTGTCATAATATCTCCTTCACTGAAAGACCTCTTTGAGGACAACGTATATGTATATGAGAAAAACAGCGAGAAGTATTATGTGCCTCTATGGCATCATGAAGTTGTATACAATATTCCTTCCGATGAAGAAAACAATGAACTTATTGTAAAATGCAGTCCAGACTTACCTGACCATATAACTATAGATGAAGAGAATAATATTCATATTGACGTATCGTGGAATTCCTCTCATTTGCTTTCTACTGAATCTGACAATATAGAGTATTCTATAGAGAACAAAACTTTCACAATATCAATGCAAAAAATTGTCCTGAAAAAGCAGCAAAAGATTGTGTTGACAAAGTGCGGTATATCCACGATTGACCCTGCGGACATTTATAATAATTCAAATAAAAGTGACATTATTTTCCATGTTTCGTTGTCATAAATAACTATTGGTATATATTATACAATATTTCGATATAATACATACGTAACCATAAAACACAAAATTGGCTATGTCTGATAAATCATGTATGTTACATTCAGATACAGTCGTGTGATTTATTTTTCTGGATCCCTCTTCTCCTACTTCTTTTTCCCTTTTTCTTTTTCCTCATGGTCCTTTTCTTTTTGCTTTTTCTCTTACCGTTTCTTTTGGTTCTGTTAGCTCCTCCACGTTGCCTACATCGCTGACCTTCGTTCATTTCATTGTATTCTTTCAAATACTTTTTGTCTTTGAGGAATTGTATCATGTCACGATGATTGCGATCTCCCTCATAAATATCGGCAACTTTGCCATCCTTCATTACCGCGAATGTAGGAACAAACTGTACGTCGATGTTCATGTTTTCGTATTTACCGTCTTGTAATTCACGCATACCCTCTGGATCAACTTCCGCTAAATCGAAATGATCACGATTCTCCGGTGCTATGTTTTCTTTCAACCTTCCCCATTCCTCCTCAGAGGCAATGCACGCAGGGCAAGTAGGACTGTAAAATTTCGCAAATATGACATAATTCTTCGCACGCTGATGAAAGTGCTTCGCAGATGGGGAATCGTTTACTTTATGGACAATCATGACCAATCTTAGGAATAAATATATATTTCCAATATATATATAACATAGACATAATCTTAATCATGGATGTTGTGAATCGCATAACATCTGGTACACTTCGTAGTGTCAAAGATATGCCAATGAAATGGACCTTCATCGTTTTTGTATTTATTATCGGATTTTACTGCTTTGTTTTTCAACCTAAGAAAGACCCGTCTCCAATGGAAGCATTCTCACTTTCGGGCGGGGACAGCAAAAGATGTCCTAATATTTTGATCCAGAAAGGAAAAGAAATCTATCTTTATAACTCCAAGTTGGCAGAAGTGCCAGGAGTCAATCCAATGAAGTTCGATAATTTAGAGGAATATACTGAATTCGTAAAGTGGCAAAGAAGCCAAGGAATTAACTGTCCCGTACTTTTTCTCCAGAACTCGTATGACGCACAGGGAAAAGAAATATATAAAATAAAACCCAGTCCCAACAGCGCACAAGAAGGATTACCACCAGTATCCTCTTTGGCAGAAGCAGATATGTTGAATGTTCCTCCGGGTACAAGACCTTCCCAAGTTTCTCTTCTATTCGACGCTAGCAGGGACGATCCGCCATACAACAAGGATTCGTATCCAGGATTCGATGAGAACAATCAGAGCGTGGGTCTGTACACTCCTCTAGATAAAATGTTCAAAGAGGGCGAATCTTCTAGTTCTCCAAGTGGCAACGCTATGGACGATAACTGGTCTGGTGTGCAGTAAATATTATAAAGTAATTAAGTAACAATAATTATGTATGATGAGATAATACATAATTATTATTTATTTTTAGACTAAGTTCTATCCAACGTAGTACAAATTAGAGAATTTATAGACTATCTAAATATTTCATGGTTTCGTTAAGTGTTTCACGGAATTGATTCAACTGATTGATGTTGGAAATACTTTCCTTGACCGCTTTGTCATTGTTTTTAACCTGCAATGCTTTACCTAATGATGGAAGCATGCTCAACGTTAAAGCACTGATTCTCGATTCAGTAGCAATGATCAAATTTTCCCAGTCTTTTCTGTACTTAACCAGATGAAGATTATCAATTATTTGTTCGGTTTTGTTCTTCAGATCATCAATTAGTTTCTCATTTTCTTGTGCGGTAGCGCTTCCATCTGTGGCACTAAACCCTTCTAACTGAAAAGGATTGGATACAACATTGATTTTATAGATTTCTTTCATTATGAGACATACCAAGACGATTATTATGATAATACCCACAATGTTTATAATTTCGTTTTGTTCTGGCATACTT
>Ga0213868_10000276_pt1 | contig 48619 bp, 61 predicted proteins | sample PICome_9_FD_160087 | JGI IMG/M metagenome (GOLD analysis project Ga0213868, IMG submission 160087) | Coastal seawater microbial communities near Pivers Island, North Carolina, United States - PICO127 | ecosystem: Environmental > Aquatic > Marine > Coastal | place: USA: North Carolina...
GAAAAGACAGAAGAGACTCACAGAGGTATGCTCAGGGTGGGATGGTGAAAGCTAATTGTGGTGCCTCCATGAAACCCACACAAAGCCGTAAGAAGTAATAAAAAGACTAGCCCCATTGACAATAAGGAAGTACTAAAGTATGATAAATCAAAATGGGGCTAGGTTTGAACGAGCTAAAAGCTTTATTTCAAGGTTTACAACAGAAGACGTAAGAGGGTCTTTATACACTTGTCCCAAGAATTGTAGGGCCCGAGTTGTATTGTTGTTTGTAACCAATGCCAGCTCAATAGTAGGCGGGGGTGGGGACAATACCAACATTACTGTAGAGTGGTATAGGGCCGAAGAAGACCTCCACTATTTTATTTTAGGCAGTCGTAATTTGAGTTCTACAGAATTTTTACAGTTTAGTGAGGGGTATATTGTCCTGGAACCAGGGGACAAGATTGAAATTACTCCCTCTAACAATGCCTCACCCCAAATTAGTGCTTTTTGCACGGTAGAAGAAATCTTTGTACCCGTAGGATAATACATGTCAAGAGAACTTACAGAAAAACAACAGATCTTTCTCTCCGTCCTTTTTGAAGAGGCTGAGGGAGATCCTCTAGCCGCAAAGAAACTTGCTGGTTATAGTGATAATGTTTCTACAAGCACTGTAGTAGGGGCTTTAGAAGAAGAAATCTCTGACCTAACCAAGAAGTTTATCGCTAGGTCTGTTACAAAAGCAGCTTTTGCAATGTCTAAGGTTCTAGTTAATCCCACAGCTCTTGGTAATAAAGAGCTTATGGCTGCAGCAAAAGATCTCTTGGACCGTGGGGGCTTTGTTAAAACTGATAAAATTGAAGTAAGAGCAGATACCCCACTCTTCATTCTTCCGGCAAAAAATGATGACTGAGTGGGCACCAATCATTAAGACTAGCAGGCAGATCCCCTTTGGTTATAAAGAGGATCCTGAGGATGACTGGATGCTACTGCCCGTACCAAAAGAGCTAGAGTTACTGGAGACTGCCAAAGAACACCTTAAAGTTTACAGTTATAGGGCTGTAGCAGATTGGTTACTGGAGCAATCAGGAAGATACATTTCACACTCGGGGTTGCGGCAACGTATCTTGGGCGACAAGAAAAAAACAAGAGAGTCGGTAAACCTTGAACAGCTTGCCAAGAAGTACAAAAAAACGATTGAAAAAATCCAAGCCCTTGAAGCCCGAAAGCTTGGTAGAAAATACGACCCCAAAGATACAGAGAGTCTATGCAACTCCGCTACCCCCGAAGATTGAGGTAGAAAAGGCCCAAGAGATTATCTTTAAGCCCAACCCTGGGCCCCAAACAGATTTTTTGAGTGCGGGTGAACAAGAGGCTTTGTATGGGGGTGCAGCTGGCGGGGGAAAAAGTTATGCCATGTTGGCAGACCCCGTAAGGAATTTTAATAACCCCCTTGCTAAACAGCTTCTTGTACGTAGATCTACAGAGGAACTTAGAGAACTTATTTCTGTTTCTAAACAACTCTACCCAAAAGCCATCCCAGGGATTAAATGGTTAGAGCGTGAGAAGACTTGGATTGCTCCCTCTGGGGCAAGTCTCTGGATGTCCTATTTGGACTCAGATGATGACGTACTGCGTTACCAAGGTCAGGCTTTTTCTTGGGTGGGTTTTGACGAACTTACACAGTGGGCTACCCCATATGCTTGGAACTATCTAAGATCCCGTTTGCGTACTACCTCACAGAGTAACCTTAAGTTGTACCAGAGGGCTACGACAAACCCTGGTGGACCAGGGATGCAGTGGGTTAAAAAGATGTTTGTTGACCCCGCCCCAGCAGGGCAAGCTTTTTGGGCTACTGACATTGAAACGGGGGGAGTTATCCACTGGCCAAAAGGACACTCTAGGGAGGGTCAGCCACTCTTTAAGAGACGTTTTATTCCCGCAACACTTTTTGATAATCCCTACTTGTCAGAGGATGGGCTCTATGAAGCTAACCTCCTTTCTATGCCAGAACACTTAAGAAAACAGCTTCTTGAGGGTAACTGGGATGTAAATGAGGGTGCAGCCTTTCCAGAGTTTAACCGTAAGATTCATGTCTGTGAGGCTTTTGAAGTCCCAAGGTCTTGGGTAAAGTTTCGGGCTGCAGACTACGGCTACGGTTCTTATACTGGGGTTCTTTGGTTTGCTATTGCACCAACAGGACAGATCTTCATTTACCGAGAACTTTATGTCTCTAAGGTTACTGCAGAAAATCTTGCAGACCTTATTTTAGATGTTGAATCAGAAGACCATATCCGGTATGGTGTATTGGACAGCTCTCTCTGGCATAACAGAGGGGATCGGGGACCCTCTCTAGCAGAGCAGATGATTAAAAAGGGTTGTAGGTGGAGACCTGCGGATAGATCTAAGGGGTCCCGTGTCGCAGGTAAGAACAAGATACACCAACTCCTACAGGTTGACCAGTACTCAGGTGAACCTGGCATTCAAATCATGGATAACTGTACAAAACTTATTTCACAACTACCTGCTATACCCCTGGATAAAAGAAACCCTGAGGATGTAGATACAAATGCAGAAGACCACCTATATGATGCTTTGCGTTATGGGGTTATGACAAGACCCAAGAGTCACCTCTTTGACTATGACCCAATGGCTTCCCGCAGCGGCTTTCAAGCCTCCGATAATACTTTTGGCTATTAAGGAACCTTAAATGGAAATGAACGACAAGCTCACTATTGACGAAGAAGGCTCTTCTTCCCTTTCGGATATTAAAACTGGGGATATGGTAGATAGCCCTTCGGGACAGATTGTATCTTTTGTTAAAGAACGCTTTGATCGTGCCTCAGACGCTCGTCATGGGGAGGAGGTTCGTTGGCTTCAAGCCTATAGAAACTATCGGGGTATTTACGGACCAGAGGTGCGGTTCACTGACACAGAAAAGTCTCGTGTTTTTATCAAGGTGACTAAGACCAAGGTTCTTGCAGCCTACGGTCAAATCACCGAAGTGCTCTTTGGTAATAACCGTTTCCCCATTTCCATTAACCCTACAGTGCTACCTGATGGGGTTGCAGATACTGTTTATTTCGACACGCAGGCACAGACCTCTGCAATGGCCCAAGGAGCTGCTCAGGGAGCCCCTGCAAGCCCTACAGGAGGTACTCCAGCAGGGTTGCCTAAGCTGCTCCCAGGAGAGACCATGAGAGGCCTGAAAGAGCGTCTCGGGGGTCTTACTAAAGAGCTTGAGCCTGTTGCAGATAAGCTAAAAGAGGGTCCTGGTTCGGGCCCAACAGAAGTGGCATTTCATCCAGCCCTTATTTCTGCAAAGAAGATGGAGAAAAAGGTTCATGACCAGCTTGAAGAATCTAACTCTAAGAAGCACCTAAGGGCTGCAGCTTTTGAGTGTGCTCTCTTTGGTACTGGGGTGATGAAAGGCCCCTTTGCTGTAGATAAAGAATATCCTAACTGGGACGAAGACGGTACCTACAACCCCACAATTAAAACTGTGGCTGAAACCTCTTATGTATCCTTGTGGAATTTTTATCCTGATCCCGATGCAACCACTGTAGAAGACTGTGAGTACCTTGTAGAAAGACATAAACTTTCCCGCTCTCAACTGCGTGGACTTAAACGCAGACCATACTTCCGGTCTAAAGCTATCGACCTTTCTATCACCCAAGGTGAAAACTATATCCGAGAGTGGTGGGAAGATAGTATGGATGACGATGACGATAACCCACGGACAGAGCGTTTTGAGGTTCTAGAGTTTTGGGGTTTTGTAGATGTTGAGACGCTTAAGGGTCATAATGTAGATATTCCACCAGAGTTGCGTAAGGCGGCTCAGGTTTCTGTAAACATTTGGGTATGTAACGGTAATGTTCTTCGTCTAGTAATGAACCCATTTAAACCCACATACCTCCCTTACTACGCAGTGCCATATGAAGTAAACCCCTACAGCCTTTTTGGTGTTGGTGTGGCTGAAAATATGGATGATACCCAACTTCTGATGAATGGCTTTATGCGTATGGCCATTGATAATGCGGCCCTTTCAGGCAACCTGCTTATTGAGGTAGATGAATCTAATCTTGTGCCAGGACAAGACCTTACAGTTTCTCCTGGTAAAGTTTTCCGAAGAGAGGGTGGTGCTCCAGGTCAGGCTATTTTTGGCACCAAGTTCCCTAACGTCTCAAATGAGAACATGCAGATGTTTGACAAAGCAAGACAGCTTGCAGATGAGTCTACAGGGTTTCCTTCTTTTGCACACGGTCAAACTGGTGTAAGTGGTGTTGGTCGTACCGCATCAGGTATTTCTATGCTGATGAGTGCAGCTAACGGTTCTATCCGCACGGTAGTAAAAAACTTTGATGACTACCTACTCAACCCTCTTGGTAAAGCCCTCTTCCACTTTAATATGCAATTCAACTTTGACCCAGAAATCAAAGGTGATCTGGAAGTTAAAGCTGAGGGTACTGAGTCCTTGATGGCTAACGAGGTTCGTAGCCAACGTTTGATGCAGTTCCTCGGAGTTGTCCAAAACCCTGTACTAGCACCCTTTGCTAAAATGGATTACCTTATCCGTGAGATTGCAAGAAGCATGGATCTTGATCCTGACAAAGTAGCTAACTCTATGGGTGCTGCAGCCATTCAAGCTGAGGTCTTAAAAAAGTTCCAAGCGGAAAACCCACAACCTCAGGTAGCTGGTATGCCTGGGGGGGCCCCTCAACAGGCCCCAGCTGGGGTCCAAGCGACAGATACTACAGGGTCGGGAGGGGGTAATATTGGAACTGGGTCCGTACCCACACCAGGTGAGCCTGGGTTTAGTGGGGCTCCTGCTATAGGGGCTATGGGATGAACTTAAAGCCCTTTGTAAACAACAAAGACCTCTACGAAGATTTTCTTCTCTACCTAGATCAAGTTATCGAAAATAAAAGAAGGATTCTTGAACAGGCTACAGAAATTAACCTTGTGTATCAAACGCAGGGTCAAATTTCTGCACTAAGAAAACTTAAAACCTTGAGGGAACAGGTTAATGGCTGACCCAGTAAAAGATGCAAAGAAAGCTTTTGGGGCTACGGGACCTATGGTCCCCCCAAGGGCGGACTATAAGCCTGCCACAAACACTAAAAAAGTAGATACTTTTGGGGACACAATTTCTCAAATGTCAGGGGAGGCTTTTACCAACGCACTTAATAAAGTTGTTAATGCGGGAGACATTCAAATTGACCCAAATGACCCCCGCCTACTAACAGCCTTTAAGCAGGCAAACCAGTACATCTCTGATCTAGCTGTTGGGGGTCTCTACACTATTGAGGGTGCTACACAAGCCGCTGCAGGTGCTATTGGGGAGGTTTTTGGTGGTAGCCCAAACAACGAAAGAAAACTCGCCAACGATATTATGGGTATGGGAGATGCTTTCGCGGGTTCAGGTGTAGCTAGGGGTGCAAACCTCCTTGATGACTTTCTGGAAACTGGGTCTACTGCAGTTTTACGAGCTAAACCCATACAAAAAATTAAAACCCCTGACACTAATAGTGCAGTACCCAGCACACTGGAAAGCCCACCTATGGAAACTGAGGTCTTTGACCTCTTTGAGCCACCTAAGATGGGTCCCAGCGAATGGTTCGATAACCAATTTGAAGTGTTAAAGGAAGACTTAAAAACCGCAGGTCCAAGTCTTCAAGAGAGTTATTCCAGTAAAATAAAAGCCATTGAGACCTTGGGCAAAGACAAGTTGTTGGGCCTAGCAGAAAATATTCCCCACTTTAACGACCCGAGTTATAAAGATTATCTTAAGGGTTTAGAATCTGTAGCGGGGGGTTTGGGTGTCTACCCCCCAAATTTCATAGAGCTTTTAAATGATCTTAGCGTGGCCTACCCTAAAAAGCTAGACCCAGGGCGTCAAGACCTGACAGATGTGAATTTACCCCTAAGGTCAACTGTAGGAGAGAGGGCCGCCACAACTGCAAAAAATAGACCCTCAGATAAAGCCGCAGAAGACCTTGGTTTTAAAGATACGGTTTACCATACAACACTAGACGAGGGTAATTTTACAACCTTTGATCCTGATAAAACTACACCTGGACACGGAAAAGCTGCACAAGACTATTTGGGGGTGCACGTTGGCACCCCTAGGGCTGCTGCCGAGAGGAATTACACGGTAGGAGCAAGTGTAGATAACCCAATGGGATCAACGTTAGAGTTAAGGGCTAGGACGGACAAACCCCTGACTGGAGAGGGGCTTTCAAAAACCCTTGGGCTAAACCCAGAAGAATACCACCTAGGCTTTAAGGAGGGACCCTTCACGGAAAGAGAGCTTGGGTACCTTATTGATGACTATGAGGATCTTTTTAGTGCACAGAACCCAAACTTTAAAGGTGACTTACGTGAGTTTGCGACAAAGGACCTAAGAAGAAAACTTGCCGACGAAGGTTATACACATATCCCCTATATTAATGACGTAGAAGACCCTGGAAGTACAAGTCTTATTATGCTTACAGATAGATCAAAAGATAGCCCTGCAGTACTTCGGGATGTAAGAGCTAAGTTTGACCCCCAAAAAATTACGGACCCCGACCTACGCTTCGCAGAAGGTGGGCTAACAGAAGATACAATGGAGCAACAGATGAACAAACTATTTGCCGAGGGTGGTATTAATACTGGTAGCGCTGAAATTGACCCTGTGAGTGGTAATGAAGTACCCCCTGGCTCTATGCCAGAAGAAGTTCGGGATGATATTGACGCCAAACTCTCAGGTGGAGAGTATGTGGTACCTGCAGATGTGCTTCGTTTCTATGGTGTATCCTTCTTTGAAAAGCTACGTAAAAAGGCTAAAGAGGGGCTTCAAACAATGGATGAGGATGGTCGTATTGGTGGGGAGCCTGTACCCAACGATATGGAAGAAGACGATGACTTCCCTTTTGGCTTAGATGAGTTGGAGGCAGAAGGTCCTGACATGGGCATGGCCGAAGGTGGTCTAGCCACAGAACCAGCAAATGACTTTAAACCTTCAAACTGGGCTTTTGGGGGCTCAACTTTTGGTGGCTCTCCTGCGACCAGTGCCAACCAGATGAAACAATTTCTAGATAAAAATGGTAATATTGTCAACGTTCTGTACATTAAGGGTAAACCAATCGTGGATGTTCAAGCTTTGGGTTATACAGAATATACAGGTGAGAACACCCCAAAAGCCACTGGTGAAGTTGTAGAGTCTGTCAAACCCTCGTCGGATAACTCTGATAGAAGTGATAGGGATGATAATTCTGTAGTAGGTGGAACAGGTGCTAGTGCCGAAAAAGGTGCCCCTAGCTGGGCTGAGGGTGTAGATTGGGCAGGTATTTCCCCTGCAGATGCTGTGAGTCTTGGTACCAATAGGATGACTAACAACTTCCTTGAGAAGGGCCTCATGGGTGTTGCCAGTATGGTAAACCCTGCTTTGGGGCTTGGGGCTGCTGGTGTCATTAACGCCAGTAACATAAGAGATGTTAAGAACTCTATTGCATCTCTTGAGGCAGCTGGGAATACTGCTGCAGCCTCAGAACTACAGAAAAAATTAGATGCGGATATTGGGGCTAAGGGGCCTGCTTGGGGGTTTATCTCAGACCTAATTACAGGTAAGCCCTTTTCTGCAACTACAACACCCACAACCACCAAGACAACTACAACCCCTACAATTATCAAGACAACTACAACCCCTACAACAAGAGCGGGTGTTAGTTCAGCTCCATCGTCTGTAAATGATTCTGGGTTTCTTGGTTCCAGTTCTTATGCCCAGGAACAAAGATCTGGAGATAGTAGTGGGGGTAAAGCTACAGCTGCTGCAAACTCAAAGGAAAGTGTTGCGCAAGCCCAGGCTCGGTCTGGTTCTATTGCAAGTGGAAAATCTCAAGCGGCTGGTGCTACTTCACCCTCAAGAGATATCCAATCAGAGGCTTACTCCGGTAAGGGGTACACTCAAGGTCGAGCAAAGGGCGGCTTGATTGAAAAACCAAAAAAGGTTCCTGCTAAAAAGACTTCCACCAGACGTAAAACAAAGATTTGACAACAGCTTTAATTTGTAGTAATGTAAGAGTACATAGGCTACTCGGGGCTTCGGCCCCGACCCCACCATAAAGGATTAAGAATGGCTGTATTAGAAGCGGTAGAAAAAGTTAGAGTTGCTGGTTTTGTAGACTCCGGTCACAGCAGAAGAAATCAAGACCGTATTAAGCGGGAAGAAGAAGAACTTCAAAGACTTATCTCTGGAGAGGACTCGCAAGAAAAACCCGATGACTCAGAAGAAGAGATAGAAGATACAGAATCAAAAACCGAGAAGCCCATTTCAAAAGAAGAAGAGTCTTTTAAAAAACGTTACGGTGATCTTAGACGCCACACCCAACAAAAAGAAAAAGAGTGGGAAGACCGTTTAAAACAACTGGAGGGTAACTCTAAGATCTTAAACCCCCCGAAGTCTGATGAGGATATTGAGGCTTGGGTTAATAAGCACCCTGATGTAGCTGCAATCGTACAGGCTATGGCAGCTAAAGAGGCTGAAAAACGTTTTAGTGGTGCGGAGCAGAGACTCCAAGAGTTGGATGAAGAACGCTTTGAACTCCAAAGACAAAAAGCTGAAACGTCTATCCTTAAAAGCCACCAAGACTTTAACACCATTAAGGTCTCTGATGACTTCCATGATTGGGCAGAAGATCAACCAAAGTGGGTTCAAGATGCAGTATACGAAAACGCAGATGATCCCAAGTCAGTAATTCGTGTTATTGATCTTTATAAGATTGACCGTGGCCTTACCAAGACAGACAGACAACGTTCAGACAAACAAGCCGCTAGCTCTATTAAGGCCAGCTCTCGACCAGCCATTGAAGAAGATGAAAGTTCTAGCTACTTTAGTGAGTCCCAAGTGTCTAAAATGAGTGCTGTGGACTACGAGAAAAATGAGTCTAAAATTATGGAAGCTATGAGAGCAGGTAAGTTTAGATATGACCTTTCTGGTGGTGCACGTTAACTGTTGACAACCTACTACCAATAGGTATAACTGTAGGTAAGATTAAAGGCCCCTTTTTGGACAACCCCTTAATCTTACCTATTTCTACTAAATAGACGAATAACAATCAAAGACTACCCGAATCTAATTGGGCCTCGCACAGGTTGATCCCCAGATGTGACACCCCATATTAAACGGCCTCTGCTGATAGTGGTTTGTTCTCATGTGATGCTACACTGCGTAGTGTCTCTACATATCCGCCATAACACAAAGGAATTTAATATGGCTTTCGCATCTGCACCAGGCTACGGCAACCTGCCTAATGGCAACTTCTCCCCCGTAATTTATTCTAAAAAAGTACAGTTGGCTTTCCGCAAGAAAACCACTGTTGCTGATATCACCAACTCGGACTACTTTGGTGAAATCTCGGCTCAAGGTGATACCGTTCGTATTATCAAAGAACCAGAGATCTCGGTAAGTCCATATGCTCGTGGTACCCAGATTACTGCACAGGACCTGACTGACGAAGACTTCTCGCTCACCGTAGACAAAGCTAACTACTTTGCATTTAAAACGGATGACATTGAAGAGAAGCATTCGCATGTAAACTTCATGGATCTTGCCACTAACCGTGCAGCCTACCGCTTGGCTGACCAGTACGACCAGGAAGTTCTTGGCTACCTGTCGGGTTATAAGCAGTCGGCAGTACACGACAGTGCTGATACAGTTAATGACCAAGTAAATGGTACCAAGGCTATTACTACTGCTGGTAGCGACGAATTGCTGACTTCGATGAAGTTGACAAAAGGCTCGTTTGGTAACATCACTACTGCTTCGGCAGGCAACCACTCGATTCCTGTTGCAGCCCGTCTGCCAGGTGCCACCGCGTTGCCAACGGAATACGTATCCCCAGTGATGCTTATCAACCGCATGGGACGTCTTCTGGACCAACAGAATGTGGACAAGGCTGGTCGTTGGTTGGTCATTGACCCAGTTATGATGGAAGTACTTTCGGACGAAGATTCGCGTTTTATGAATGCGGACTTTGGTGACTCGGGTGCTCTCCGTAACGGTTTGGTAATCAATAACTGGAATGGTTTCCGTGTGTACCTCTCCAACAACCTGCCTCAGGCTGGTGGTGGCGCGGCTACTTCGGGTGCTACCAACCAGAACACTGACTACGGTGTTATTGTTGCTGGTCATGATTCGGCTGTTGCTACTGCAGAGCAGATTAATAAGACCGAGACTTACCGTGACCCTGACAGCTTTGCTGACATTGTTCGTGGTATGCACCTCTACGGTCGTAAGATCCTGCGTCCTGAGGCTATTGCAACAGCAAAATATAACCTTGCGTAAGGTCTTTAGGTGCCCCTTCGGGGGCACTTACTTTACAACAAGCATGTGAATTCAAAAGGAATCCTAAATGGCTATTTCACAATCTCTCCGTAACCGAGCTATCGTAATCGAAAAAGAAGTCTCTTTGGCTGCTACTTCGGGTACGACTGTCGGTGTCTCTGTACCCGCAGGCACTTTGATTATTGCTGCTGGTTTTGAACCCTCGGTAGCAGTACCAGATGTTACTACATACACTCTGGATGTCACCGATGGCACTACCGTATTTGCTAACGACTTGAATTTTGATAATACTGCTGCTGGGACGGTAAAGCTTGGTACTACGGCTGGACTGGTTTCGGCTGCTGATACCATTGATGTGGTTACGACCATTTCAGGTACCCCTGGTGTAATCACGGGTCGAGTCTTTATCGTTGCAATTGATGTCAATGAGTCTGTACGCCCTGCTGCAGAAGTTGACAGAGACGTACTGGCTTAATAAAATAAGTCTCCTGGGGTTAGCTTAGTGCTAGCCCCATTCTCTCTTTTAAAAGGGTAATTAGATGGCAAGTCTAGACAACAGGGTTTTTGATAATGGTTTGTCTGTGTTGGACACAGAAGCAAACAAAATTATCATCACCTCTCAAGAACCTACCACTTATACAGAAGCAAACTCAACGTATGCTCTTGGTAACAGCACCTCTCTGTCAATTGGGGCTCCACAAGATCGCTCTGGTGGTGGGAGAGAAGTTGTTGTAGCTGCTATCACCGATGGGTCCGTTACGGCTTCTGATACAGCCACTCACTACGCTATTGTAGATACAGTTAATAGTAGGTTGCTAGCTACAGGTTCTCTCTCGGCAACTCAAGTAGTCACCTCGGGTAACACATTTACGTTGTCTTCTGTAACTATCGGCATCCCTGATCCAGCATAAGGCAAATAAAAATGGTTACTCTCGTAAACAGAGCCAAGATGACCACTGCCACCACTGGCACTGATACGATTACCCTTGGCACTGCCGAGAGTGGCTATCAATCCTTTGCTGATGCTGGTGTAGTTGATACTGATGTGGTGCGCTACGTCATCGAAGATGGTACGGCTTGGGAGATTGGCACAGGAATCTACACCGCCTCTGGCACCCTTACGCGGGTGCTGGGTGAAAGTTCTACGGGGGCTCTGCTGAACCTGACGGGCAGTGCGGTGGTTTATGTATCGGCTACGGCTGCTGACTTCACCCAAAGCATCGACGGTGGTTCTGCAAGTACGGTCTACATCGCGGCACAATCTATTGACGGGGGAACAGCATAATGGCTGACCAAATCCAACTTCGCCGTGACACGGCTGCTAACTGGACGAGCGCCAATCCTACGCTCGCATCGGGGGAGTTCGGCCTAGAGACTGATACTGACCAATTTAAGGTTGGAGACGGTACGACCGCTTGGACCTCCTTGGGTTACGGTGGTATCCAAGGACCGCAGGGTATTCAGGGTATCCAAGGCGAGACTGGTCCGCAGGGTCCACAAGGCGAACCCGGTGAAGTAACTGCCGATGGTGTATTTACCCTGACCAACAAGACCTTGGTAGCGCCAATCCTTGAAGGCACCGTTGTCGAAGAAGTCTACGCTTGGACTGCAACCACTGGCGCTGTGACTACGGAATTGGAACCAACCAACGGCTCTGTCCAAACGGTTACTCTGACAGGCTCAATCACGTCGCTGACTGATAACATTGCCGCTGGTGAAGCTATCACGCTCATCATTGACGATGGTACTGCTTACACGATCACATGGCCAACAACGACATGGGTAAACAACGCTGGTGATGCTCCTACGCTGGCCACTGACGCCGTGACAGTCATTGCACTGTGGAAGGTATCGACCACGCTCTATGGCGCACTTGTAGGGGATGGTTCATAATGCTGTGGTCTAAGGTTATTGGTGCTGGTGGGGCGAGTGGTGCGAGTGGTGCTACGATCCTGTCCGTAGAGACTCCAACAGGAGTGGTAAATTGGACAGGTTCAGAGCCGTTGGTTCTTGACACGTTTGGAGAATACGGGGTCACGGCCCTATCCGACGAGACGATAGTTGTGAAGACGTGGGGCGGCGGTGGGGCTTGTGGCTACGACTATCAGCAGGGCATAACCTCCACCTCAAGTCAGGCTTCTGGTGCTGGAGGTGGCTACAGCGAAGCGAACCTGCTTCTAGTCTCCGGCACACAGTATATAATGCAGGTCGGTCAGGGCGGGGCGCGGACAACCGACACATCAGACAATGGTGCGACCTATCTGGCAGGTGGCGTAAACTCTTCTTTCGGTGGAACACAGGGCGGTGGCTACACCGGAGTGTTTCTATCGTCCGTTAGCCAAGCCAACGCACTGCTTATTGCGGGCGGCGGAGGCAGTGGTGGTGAAGCAGGCTTCGACACCTCCTTTGGTCCGGGGGGCGGCCTTACAGGCGGAGGCGGTAACGATAGCAATCAGTCCGGTACAGGGGGGACTCAAGCGTCGGGCGGAAGCCCTTCTCTCTATAACTTTGCAACTGCTGGGGCAGCGCTTCGCGGTGGCGGTGGCGGAGTTACGCCGGCAAATCAGGCGTCTCTTGGCGGCGGTGGCGGTGGATACTTCGGCGGAGGCGGTGGGAATGTGGGCGGTGGTGGTGGTGGGTCAGGGTTTGTGTCGACAAATCCGGCTATTACTAGCGGGACAACGACCATCGGCTCCGGTTCCTCTCCGGCAAATGCAGCCGATCCGGAAAGAGGTACTTCGGGTAACGGCGGTGTGCCGGGGACAACGTCCGGAAGCGACGGCAAAATCATCTTGAGCGTAGCGTAGGAGGCTTAAATGCCACATCTGAAGATCACAAACGGCCAGCCTGAGATTTACTCAATCGGGCAACTACGTCGTGACAATCCGAACACGTCCTTCCCGAAATCGCCGAGTGACGCGCTTCTGGCAGACTGGGGCGTCTACCCCTACACCGTGCAGGATCAGCCGACGGTTGACTACATGACCCAGACGCTCAAGCCGACTTCACTTGCAGAGGTCAATGGTGCATGGACCCAAGGGTGGGAAGTCATCAACATGTCCGTCGAGGACGCAGGGCGCAACATCAGACCGCACCGTGACAACCTACTGCAACAGACCGACTGGATGGCCCTGAGCGATATCACGATAGAGCCGTATTGGCGTGAATACAGGCAACAGTTGCGCGACGTGACCGCCCAAGAGGGCTTCCCCTACGCGGTCATCTGGCCCACCAAACCGGAGTAATCAATGCTTGGCTTTTCCCCTCTCGCCTCTGCTACGCTAGGTGATGATGGGGTTGTACTGGGTACAACCCTGGTACCTACACAAATTATTACTTCACCTGTAGTAGTCTCTGTTTCTAATCTCTTGCAGGCTCAGGCTTTACTTGTCACGGCTATTGTGAGTAGTAGCCCCACCCTTTCCGGTGCCACCTTGCTGGTAGAGCACTCTCTCGGTGGTTCTGATATATTCCTTGGGACCCCTCTAGTTGGGACCCCCACCCTAGTACTTAACCACAGCCTAGCGGGACAAGGGGTCTTAACTCTAAATCCCAACATAGGCCTTATTTCTCTGGGTGCCGTTCAAGCACTTACTGGTGAAAGTGTACTTCTTGGGGTTCCAGATCTAAGCACCCCAGATCTAAGCCTGCTACTAAATATACTTGCCTCCAGTTTTAATACCCAAAACCCTACCCTTGGCCCCAGTTCTATTGCACAGGGACATAGCCTTCTAGCACAACTGGTTGTAACCCCTGATCCTACCGTGGGTCCAATAAGTCTCGTACAAGGGCAAACCTTTGTTTTAAGTGCTGTTACCTCTGGTAGTGTCTCGGTGGGGTCCCCACAACTTATTACCACCTCAACCCTTGTTCCTCTGTTGGTAGTGGCTGGTACCCCCGTGATTTCTTTATCGGGGTTAACCCAAAGAATCTTTGTGGTCTCAGATTTTAGCCTAAACAGGGTTGGTTATGTGGGCTCAGAGGCTAGAAGGTCTGCTTATGTTAATGCCACACTCCCTAGGTACGCACAGATACCACATAACAGCAAAGAAGAAAGATCTGTAAATGAGTCTTAGATGGCCACCAAAGGATAAAGATGAGACCCTAGACTACAGTCTTGATTGGTCTAGGGCCCTAGACGCAGGGGAGACCTTGGTTAGCATTAACTGGTCTCTTGTGAACTCTCTAGATGCAAAAGTTCCTCTTGGCCCTGGTATTACCGTAGAGGGTCTTCGTAATCTAACTCAAACTCAAACAAACACAGTTGCGACCATTTATCTATCTGGGGGTTTTGATAACCAGGAGTACAAGCTTTTTTGCACCGCAACCACTTCTTTGGGTCGGGTTAAAGAGCGTTCTGTAAAAATCCGCATTAGGGAGTATAACTAATGAGTTATCATTTTCTTGGCCTAGTTAATGACATCAACAGACGTCTTAATGAAGTAGAGCTTACAACGACAAACTTTGCTTCCTGCACGGGGTTTTACTCCTTTGCCAAGGATGCTGTAAACAGCTCCCTTCGGGACATTAATACACAGACATTTGAGTGGCCATTCAACCACGACACCCAGAGAGAGCAGTTACACCCAGGGGATGTACGGTACTTTATTCCACGGGAAGTTAAAACCCTAGACATAGATTCTTTCCGTATTGTGCGGGATGATGATCTGGGAAATGCCACTGTAAAACTTCGTATCCTGTCTTATGAGGATTATCTCTCTAAGTTTGTAGACTACCAATACAGAGAAGATGAAAGTGTTAGGGGGCTACCACAGTCTGTTTTTAGGTCCCCCTCTTTAGAGTTTGGTGTTGTCCCACCCCCAGATAAAGAGTACACAATTGAGTATGAGTATTACAGAAACCCAGTGCCCCTAAACCTACATTCAGACGTACCAACAGTACCTAGTGAGTTTAGAAACGTTGTTGTAGATGGTGCGATGTCTTATGTATACTCTTTTAGGGGAGACACAGAGAGCTCTCAGTTAAGTACCCAGAAGTTTCAAATGGGGCTTAAGAGCATGAGAACCCTTTACATCAATAGGTATGAGTACCTAAGAGATACTAGGATATCCTTCTAATGCCTACACAGTGGCAAACATTCCCAGTGGAGTTTAAGGGGGGTCTCATCTCAAACATGAGTCCTCTCCAGCAGGGCTTAAACGCCGTGGGCTCTGCTATTCAACTTCAAAACTTTGAACCCTCTAAATTTGGTGGTTATAAAAAGGTTTTGGGTTTCTCCAAGTACTTTTCTGAGCTAGTTCCAGGTACTGGACCCATGCTTGGAGTAAAGGTAGCCAACGCAGATAAAGTTATCGCAGTTAGGAAGAATGAAGATAACCTCTCTGAGTACTACATTAATGGTGTGTCTTGGGTTTCCCTTGGTGCAGCAACCTCTTTGGGGGGTAAAGTGCGTGGAGAGTCTTTTAACTTTAATGGTACACACAAGATCTTCTTTGTGGATGGCGTAAACAAACCCGCACTCTTTGAAGATGACACAGACACCCTTTCATTTCTTACTGTACCCTCCAGCGTAGAGGGGGGTTCTCAAGTGGTTGTGTATAAAAATCACGTCTTTGTTGCAAAGAACACTGAGCTCTCTTTCTCTGCGCCCTTTGATGAGTCTGACTGGTCTGTTGCGAATGGTGGGGGTACGGTTAATATTGGTCACGCTATCACAGGACTTATTGTGTTTAGAGATCAACTTATTGTATTCAGCCGAAATAAGATCTCAAGATTGGTTGGTAACTCTGTCGCAGACTTTCAACTACTCCCAATTACTGCTGATATCGGTTGCCTCTACCCAGATACAATTCAAGAAGTTGGTGGGGACATCATGTTCCTGGCCCCAGACGGGCTTAGGTTGCTGGGGGCTACTGAGCGTATTGGGGACTTTGGTTTAGAGGTTGCATCCGACCCTATCAGCAAAGAGACACTGCGTTTTATCAACACCACACAAACTTTCTCTAGTGTTGTTCTCAGAGAAAAAGCTCAGTATAGGATCTTTTCCTACATCGAGTCTGTCACAGAGAGTAGTGCTGAGGGTCTGCTAGCTACAAAGTTCTCCGATCAGGGTGCGGTTGGTATGGCTTGGGCCTCTCTTAAGGGGTTTAAGGTATCTTGTGCCGATGGTAGATATGTGCCCAATAAAGAGGTAGTCGTCTTTGCGAATGAAGATGGTTATGTGTATCGCATGGACACCCAGTCAAGTCGAGATGGCAACCCCATTGAGGCGATTTACCAGTCCCCCTTTATGCCTATAACAGACCCACAAAAACGTAAAACACTTTATAAGATGGCGTTGTATACCGACACTGCAGGTACTTTCACTGTAGACGTCAACATCTTGTTTGACATCCATGCTATTAGCAATTATAATAGTAAGGTACAGGCCCCCACAATTCGCCTAGAGAGTGCCTCAGCTGGTGTGTCTATTTATGGCCTAAGTACCACATTGTATGGGGCTGCAATATACGGTGGAGAACTAGACAAGGTTTATGATACTCCACTGGTTGGTTCAGGTAAAACCTTTTCTCTTAGGATTGAAGATAATAGCACTAACCCATCTTTTACACTAGATACAGCCGTTTTTGAGTTTAGAGAGCAGGACAGACAATGAGTGGATACACAAGACAGGATAGCACTAATAAAATCTCTAACGGTAGTGTTATTGATGCAGATGATCTAGACCTTGAGTTTAATGCGGTAGAAGTTGCTTTTAACACTTCAACAGGACACACTCATAGTGGTGCTGCTGGAGAGGGTGCCCCTGTTACTGTACTGGGGCCAGAACAAGAACTCCGAATGACATCTGCTGCACTTACAGCTAAGACAGATAACTCCTACGATATTGGTACAACAACTGTTGCTTGGAAGGACCTCTACCTTGAGGGTGTGGCTAAGGTTGGCTCTCTTACGGTAGGGGGTACAGCTGTAACAGCTACGGCTACTGAGTTGAACGTTCTTGATGGTCTCACAGCCTCCACTGTTGAACTCAACTACGTTGATGGGGTAACTTCTTCGATCCAGACTCAGCTCGGGAGTAAACAACCCCTGGATGCGGGTCTTACTTCCCTCTCCAACCTAACAACATCTGCAGACAAGATGGTATATACTACCGCAAGTGATACCTATGCAGCTACAGACCTTACGTCCGCAGGCAGAGCACTTCTTGATGATACCGATGCTGCAGCCCAGTTGATTACCCTGGGCCTTAATGCCACAGCTGCAGAGATCAACCTACTTGATGGGGTAACTGCAAGTACCACAGAGATCAACCTACTCGATGGGGTAACTGCAAGTACAGTAGAGCTTAACTACGTTGATGGTGTAACTGCTCCTATCCAGACACAGTTTAGTGGTAAACAACCACTAGACTCAGACCTTACTGCTTTGGCTAACCTTGCCACTACAGGTGTTGTTGTTCGCACAGGTACAGGTACTGCTGCCACTCGTGCTATTGGTGCTGGTATAGGTCTTACTATTAGTAATGGAACTGGTGTTGCTGGTGATCCCACCCTAGCAGCAGATCTGGCCTCTCAAGTGGAAGCTGAGACTGGTACGGATAACACTAAACTTATGACCCCCCTAAGGGTTAAACAAGCGGTTGATGATAGGGTCTCTACAGACTCAGACCTAGTAGGTGTTGACCCCACACTACTCACCACACGAGGTACGATTGCAACGGCGATTGCGGCAATACCTACACCGTCCGCGCCAACAACCGCAGAGGTGCTTTCTGCCACGGCTGGGGGACTGTCCGGTGCGGTTGGGACAGAGATTGTTGCATGGAATGGCAGCGCAACCGACATTGCCATAAACGGCACAATTGCAGGCAGCAGCCTGTATTATAATGTCAACGTCACCGCGCTTAACCCGTTTTCAACGCTATTACAAGCGCCTGCCTTTTCCACAATAACAGCCAGCAACGGCCTTCCATTGACAGGGACTTGGAGAGCAAGGACTGCTTGCCCAGGCAAGTATCAAGATGTCGATAATAACCGGATATTCATTCCAACACTTTGGTTAAGGATTAGTTAAATGGAATTCAGAAACTCCGCATATAACGAGCATGGCACCATTGATTGCGAGATTAACCATCCAGATTACGGGTGGATACCGCACACAATTCCAGCCGATGAAAACCCGCAATTGCAAGCTGCTGCGATTGCATCTGTCCCGACCCCATATATGCCACCGCCGCCACCAGACCCCGCCGAAACTCTCGCCGCAGAACGTGCCACTATGTCCTGCACACCAATGCAGGGTATGCTTGCCCTAGGGGAATCCCAGTGGAATAAGGTGCTTGATTATCGTAATACTACCGCCACTTGGCAGGAGAAGGTTATTATTGATAGTGCTTTAGACTGGAGGCGGAATTCTCAAAATATTATGTTCTTCCAGTATCTCTTGGGTTACACTGATACTCAAGTAGATGACCTATTCCGTGCTGCTGCAAAGGTAATTATCTGATGAGAAACCCTATCTCTCAAGTTGGTCATGTATTTTATGAGGTAGGGTACTTCTTTATGGCTACAGGAAGCCGTATGGTTAATGCCCTGTTTTACAGGGGTTCTATACACCAGACACTTTCAGCTAGGACACAAATGGAGTCTAAGAACTCTCTAGAGTGGTTACACCGTAAGTGGCGTATCAACAAAATGTTCTTCTGGCAAGAAGATCACTGTGCAAGTGCTTGGAACAGTGAAGTATCTAGGGCAAGAAAAACGCTACAAAGAAATGGTGAGTTGTGATTCACCGCTGCTATTTAGACAAAGACCCCCAGATGTGTACCCTGCTCTGAGGGTTGTGGTCAAAGGGTCCAACAAAGCCCTACAGTTAAGGAATAACAATGGCTAAGAAATTCTTGGGGTTTACCCCAGATCAGCAATACACTATCCTATCTAAACTGGGTTATGAGGGGCCTAAAGACTCCCAGATGATGGATGCCTTTGTTTCATCAAAGCCAATGGCCGCATCTAAAATGGGGGACTACACGAGAAGGGCCCAGGAGCTTCTGGATAAACCACGGATGGCCACTGGTGGCGTTGTCCCCACAGCCCCAGTTGTGGCACCACTTACTACTACCCAGCAGACAGATGTTACTACTGCGGGCACTCAGGCAGACACTAACCCAGCTGCAGCAAACCTCAAACTTCAATCAGACCTTAATAAAGCTCAGGGTGAGTTTGCAGAAATCCAAAAACAATTGGTGGCTAATCCCACCGACTCAGGTTTGATTAACGCTTTCTCCCAAGCCCAGACAAAGCTACAGGGTGCTCAAACTGCGTATGGTACTGTTGGGATTCCCTCTGCTGGGGAAGCTATTGGTGCTGCAGTACAAACGCCTCAGAATTTAGTTACACAGGCACAGGCAACCCCTACCGCTGTTAGCGCAGATCAGTTTCTGACTCAGGGCACTGGACAGGCTGGTGAGGCTAGTGTTGTGGAGGTGGCTAAGGCTGATACAGCTGCCCAAGCTACGGCCCCCACAAAAGAAGATGCTGCTGTTATTGATACAACTGTAGTTGGTGATAAGGTAAAAGAAGAGCTAGAGGGTCTCCAAGCAGCTACTGCGGAGCCATCTAAGGCCGCTACAGTACAAGGTCAACTAGAGGGCCTCATGTCCCAGTTCGAGGGTGGTGCAACGCCTCCTTGGGCCTCTGGGGCTATGCGTCAAGCTATGGGAATCATGCAGCAGCGTGGTCTCGGTGCGTCCTCAATTGCAGGACAGGCTGTTGTACAGGCCGCTATGGAATCTGCTTTTGCTATTGCATCTCAAGACGCCTCTACTGTTGCTCAGTTTGAATTGCAAAGCTTGAGTAACGAGCAACAGACTTCTATCTTTAAGACTCAACAGCTAGTCTCTAGTATGTTTACGGACCAAGCAGCAGAGAATGCCTCTAAGCAGTTTAATGCTGCTAGTCAAAATCAAGTAGATCAGTTCTTTGCAGGCCTTCAAGAGTCTGTCTCTCGCTTTAATGCTGACCAGATTAACGGTATTGCCCAATTCAATGCAGGACAAGAGAACTCCGTAGAGCAGTTTAACTCTAGCATGAAGGCTCAAAGGGACCAGTTTAATGCACAGAACTCCCTAATCATTGAACAAGCAAATGCACAGTGGCGTCAAAATATTGCTACAGTAGACACCGCTATGATTAATGAAGCTAACATGACCAATGCTAAGAATGCCAATGCAATGACCCAAGCTGCTATGGATCAGATTTGGCAAAGAGAAAAAGACCTCATGGCGTTTTCTTTTCAGTCCTTTGAGAATCAGCTTGAGAGAGATAACAGCCTGATTCTTGCAGATAAACAAAACGCTGCAGCACAAAAACAGCTAAACTCAGAGATAGACTTTAAAGAAAACCAAGCAAAAGGTGCAATGATTGGTAATCTTGTGTCTAAACTCTTTTCATGGTAAGATAGATGAGCTATATTAAATCACTACTAAGCGCAGATAATATCTTAGGTAAAATTCAGTCTGGAGAACACTCTCAGGAGGTTAGGGTTCAGGCAACCAAAGGTCTGCTCCAAAGACCTAAGCGCAGATCTGTCCTAGAGGACCAGACAGAGGAAATTCCATTTCAAAGTGCATACTCTGCTTTGGACAGCATTCAAGCTAGGATTGACGCGGAGAAGGGCAAAGAAGAAATGCCAGAGGGCACTGGAAGTAACCTTGAAGTTGTCGGCGTACAGAGACCTAGACTAAGAGAGTCTGGTGGTTTTGTGCCTGTGCCAGGTAGTCTAGACGATCTTGCCTCCGCAAGGGAGGCTCTTGCGGCAGTAGAGTCGCGGGGTAGTGGAGACTACTCTGCTCTAGGGCCTCTCGTAACTAAGGGTATGTATAAAAATCAAAGGGCCTATGGTCGGTATCAGGTTATGGAGGGTAATATTGGACCCTGGACTAAAGAGGTTTTTGGTCAACCGATGACTAAAGAGGACTTTTTAAGTGATCCAGCCGCTCAAGATGCTGTAGTAGAGCACCAACTAAAAAAGAGTTTTAGTAAGTACGGCAACTATGATGATGCAGCCTCGATCTGGTTTTCTGGTCAACCCCTAAGCAAAGCAGGAAATAAGTCGGATGGGTACAACACTGTACCACAATACGTAAAAAAATTCAGGGGCTATTTTAGTGACTACAAGAGGGATATGTAATGTTTAAAGCACCAATTCCAGGCATGTCTCTTACGGGAGAACCTAAAAAATACCCTTGGGAACGTCCCCCAGAGCTTGCTTCTGCAGAAGATGTTGCAGAGTATTATCTAGATAAATTCTCCGAGAAAGAATCAATGGACACTATCCTTGATTACTTGGCTGTTGGGGATTTGACCCTAAAAGAGTTGGTAGAGGGTATCCTTAGGCTAGGTGTTTCTAAGGGTCTACACACTATTGATGCTGGCCTTCTTGTTGCCCCAGTTCTGCACAAGACCATAAAACTTGTTGCGGATGCTGTTGAAATTGAGTATGATGAAGGCTTGGTGGACAAGAAAGAGCAAGAAGCTCGGGCAAAAGACCGTGAGTTCCTCTTCTCCAAAAAACTACTTTCAAAAATTAAACCAAGAACACTAACAGACCCCCTAGATGAAGCTTTTGATATCGCGGAAGAAGTTGCGGAAGAGAAGCCCAAAGGGCTGGTTGAAAGAAGGAAGTAAAAGTGGCTGCAGGTATTTGGTCTGGTATTTACCAGGGTTATCAAGACGCTGAAAAAGTAAAGCGGGAGGAGGGGGACAGACAAGAGCGGAGAGACCTTATTGCTCAAGAGCGTGAGGATAAACTCAAGATGTTCCAGCAGGAACGTTTGGATAAGTTTGCCACAAACACACTAGAAAGCTTTAAAACCTACAAGGGCTCTGGTGTTACCCGCTCTGGACCCGCTAACCAAGATACCCCAGGATCTCAAAGTTTTAACTTTGGGGTTCTAAAGGGTTTTGGTTTGAAGGATGAACAGATCCTAGCTATTGATGGTATGGGTAAGGGGGCTTCAACAAAAGTCATAGAAACCCTAGCTAAGTATGCAGACCCAGATAATCCCTACACAGAAGCTGAGATTAACCAAATTACCGAGTCTATTGTTGTGGGTGATAGGGTTGATATTGACCCAGAGGAACTCCTTGCTGCTCAGGGTATCACAAAAGACCAATTTGACCCAATCACTTGGAAAGATATCCTCCTGAAAGGCAGACAAAATTTGGTGCGTGAGCCAGAGGTGGCATCAGTTTACTCGGGGAGATCTACCCCACTTTCTAACGAAGATGTCTTTAAAGAGGTTAAGCCTGTTGTTGAAGGGCTGTCAGGTCTTCTTACTGTTAAGCTTGGTAAGGAGCCCCCAGAGTCAACTCTCCGTGCCGAGATTGCTATGGCCAAAGACAAGCTAGAAAAGGGTGATCCTACAAAAGCTTTGGAGGTCTTTAGTGATGAAGAGGTTGTAGCTTTCTACAGCCGTATTGAGAGACAAAACCCCAGGGTGTTTGGTGCGGACTCTGACGTCTTCTTGGGTACCTTGGAGCCCTTTAAGCAGCGGTACCAAGATATCCTTGCAGGTAACTCTACTGCAGTATCCGATCCCCCAGAAGGTACAGGAGCACCCTCCGCACAAGAGCTTGCATTCCTGGATCTCAACCTGGACAATGAAGTTGTAGTTAGGAAGTTTATTGAGCTGTACGGGGAAGAAGAGTATAAAAAGATACTTGAAGCTCGTAATCAAGTTACCCCTAACCAGGTTCCGTTGGAGCTTGGTGGCCTAAACTAACTAGGATTTTTGTATGAATGAAGATATTGTACCCTCTTGGGCAAAAGAGATCCCAAACATTAAGCCCCTAAAGGCTGCACCCCCTTCTGCTGAGGGGGGTTTTACCCCTGATTGGGCAAGTGGTATCTCTAACACAAAACCCCTCGTGGGTTTCGGTGGGGCAACAGAGGAAGAGAAACCAACGGGGCTTACTCGTTCTGAGGTACTTAATAACCCCGAAAGAATGTCTGCTATTAAAGACACAATGATGCTGTACCAAGGGGGTAAAAACATTGCAGGTAAAGCAGTGCGGGTTGGGAAGAGCCTTCTTGGGGCAACTGACCTACAGCTGATGGGGGATGAAACAGACGAAGAAGTCTACGATAAGTGGTTGGAGCACTCTCGTCTGCTTACGGCTGGACAATCTACAACACTGGTAAATGAGGTTGCACTTGTTTCTAGGTTGGATGATAGTGCGCGTCAGACACTTAAAAAGGGCTATGACCTTTTTGATTCACTTCAAAATGTCTACACTGGGGATAGCACCCTTGGGGAGAAGTGGGAAGCCACAAAGGACTACACATCCGCTGTAGTTTGGGACCCAACAACTTTTGTTAGTTTTGGTGTAGGTAAGGCTTACACCGCTGCAGGGACTAAGGCGGCTGCTGTTGCCTTAAGAGCTTCTGTCTCTGCGGGTAAGTCCCTGGCAGTTAAGGCTGTTGCTAAACAGGGCCTTAAAGGCGTTGCTGCAGAAACTGCTGTGAAAACTATTCTAGACCAAGCTTTTGATAATGGTATTAGAACTATTGGTAAAGCTGCAGCTAAAAAGGAGTTTGGTATCCAACTGGCTACAGACTTTGCTCTAGAGGTTGGCAAAGACACCCTCAGACAGACTAAGCTAGACATGGTGCTGGACGAAGAACGAGAGTATAAGTACTCCCAAACAGCAATTGCTGCACTAGGTGCTATTGTTCTCCCCTCTGTTATCTATGGTGCAAAGGGTGTGGCTAAGGTTGCTAGTAAAGCCTCTGGCAAGATTGCCGAGAAGTATGGTACAAAAGACCTCTTTGCTGAGTATGCAAACGCATCTTTTAAATCCGCAAGGATGTCTCCACAACAACTAAAAGCTGAACTCCTAGGCAAGCTAAACAAGCCGAAGCTGGCGTCCTCTATTGGAGACTCTTTTGACAACTTCTTGAAGGATAGGGAGTCTCTTGTGTCTTGGAAAGAGGCAAAAGTAAAGGCCGAGGAGGCTATCCGAGCCAGTGGGAATGTACCCACAAACACATTTGAGTTGTTCTCTTTCTATAACAGGGTTTTCTTTGGGGGTATAAATAGTTCTGGAAAAGAGCTTGGGGAGGGTTTGGTTCATGCTCTCAAAAGAGATGGCATTGCAATAAAGCTTTTGGACGAAGACGATAAAGTTGCTAACTTCCTAGGTGATGCAATTTCTTACGTTGATAATAAAACTATGAAAAAGGTACTCACGGACTACCAAAAAGTCACGGGTACGGATCTTGGGTTTAACCTTAAATCTAAAACTTTGACAGAAGATGTTGGAAACTTTTGGAAGACCAACAGTAGTATGGCAGGTATGACAAACCAGCTAAACAGTTTGGGTTCCCGCATCTTGGGAAGAGAAATGACTTTGCAGGATTTGGTGGACTTGGCCACAGCCAATAAAGCCGGAGTAAGTTCTAAAGACCCCGCCTACGGTGCTTGGTTGTTGTCTGTTAGGAACAGAGCCCTGACCGCACACCCAAGTACGACTGCAATCAACGCTAGGGGTTGGGCATATATGTCGGGTGCAAATAGTATCTCAGATCTAGTAGAAGGTTCCTTGAACTACGGTGCAGGGAAACTCCTCAACAAGCCTGCACTAGCTCTTAAGGGTAAAGGCACATTTCTGGGTGTGGGACGTAAAGCCTATAACATCTTGAACTGGGATGCTACGGTTCAGGAAGGTGTTGGGTTGTTGGAAGCAATCCCAAGGGCAAAAGAGGATCTATTTAAAATCCTTGCTGGTGACGCAGGTATGAGAGACCCCAGAGAGTTTTATAATCTTGGTGATAAAAACGCGGCAGTAAATGCCACAGAGGGTTATATTAAGCTGGTACAAACAGTCTGGGGCGTAAACCTTCTAGACGCAGAGACTAAGCTCATTAGTTTTGTCTCCAACTTTGACCAAGCCCTTATGAAGAATTTTGATACAAACCTTAAAGACTTCATGGGCAATCCTAAGTGGCAGGTTGAACTTCGTACCACAAAGTTTCTAGATACATATGAGGAGGCTCTTGATAAGACCTTGAGAGAGACTGGGGCAAAGTCTTGGACAGATAAGTCTGGGAATGGTCCCGCACTGGCTGCAGCAAAGTTTATTGAAAAGGTCTCTAACAGCTCGTCAACAGGTTGGGTGCTGCCTTTTGGTCGTTGGTTTAATACCTCCACAGCTTTTATTAGTGACTACTCTGGTGCATCCTTACTGTACAATGCAGCAATGAGGGGTACTAATATTAAAAAGGCGGGGGAGGTAGATATTGTCTCGGACATGGCCAAGGCAGCTAGCTTCTGGGGGGGCGTAGCCCTGTTCCAGGAAAAGGCAGAGGAGAAGTTGGCTAGTGGTACACCTTGGAACTTTGAAGTGCATGAGGATGGTACTAGAGAGGATATCACAAACCAGTTCCCCAGAAATGTTTTTGCCTTTGCATCTCAAGCAGTAGCTCATGCTAGAAGAGATGGTTACGAGAATATACCCAAAGAGTTAAACCAAGATGGGGCAGAGACACTACTACTATCTGCCTTTAAGGGTACAGAAAACACTATTGAGGACCTTAAGCTAATTTTGGGATCTCTCTACGAAGGCGATATTGGCCCTGCTTTGGTGGATATTGTTTCTAAGGTAGTAAGCTCTAACGTTTCTGCAATTACCCGTGGTGTTGATCCTGTTAACACTGGAGTTCTTCTCTTCTCAGAGGACCTAGGAAACCCAGACAGACGCCAAGGAGCTAAGTCTCTTAATGAAGCTTTTAGGTATTTGGATGGTATTGTAAAACTACCCGCTGTACCTGAAAGACAAGACCCCACTAAGGGTACCTCTGGTGTTAGAGACATAGGAAAAGTTTTCTCTGGCTTTAGTACAAAGAATCCCGTAGCTGTTGCGGATAGGATGATTGCCGCAGTTGGACAACAGAACTGGAGAAATATCCGCTGGGTTGGAGACCCGATGGTTAAAAACCGGATGGATGAAATCTTTTCAACTGTTGTTAACACTGTTGCAAGAGACCGTCTTGAGTCTTTCCCAGACTTCTTCGATAAGCCTATTGAAAAGCAACAAATTGTTGTCAAAAACATGCTTGATGAAGCAAAGTCTGTTACCCGCAAGCTTTTTGAAAGTGGTATTGAGAGTAAGGACAGGGGCCTATTTCTTTTGAGTAAGCTGAACTCTTTCTCTGATAAGAGAGCGCTAGATCGGGCTCAGAAGATCCTGGGTGTTACTGACCTAGCAGAACTGCTAGCAGAAGATGGTGGGGTGGATATGTTAGAAACCCTGCTGTACACAGCAAAAATAGAGTCCGAAGACTCAGGTTTTTAAACCAAAAAAAGAGGCCCCTCACGGGGCCTTTTCTTTTAGTCATCTTCTAGCATGAAGTCTGCCCAAGCGTAGGCTTCTCTTTTGATAGCCCCCATTTGAACCTGCCCTGGGGATCTAGCTAGCAGGGCTGCTGCCATCATAGCTGCCATCTGTCTTCGGGCTGTCATTGGCTTAGGTGGTTGAAGTGTATTTGACTTCTCTGCTACGAACTTCTTAGCCTCTACTTCTAGAGGTAGCTTCTTTTGTCTCGCCATCTATCTACACACCTTTACCCCAGAACAAGCACTTGTAGGTGCTTCTGTGTGGGGGCAGGGCCCTATTGCTTGTCCATAGTACTGCTTGTGTTGCTGCATACTCTTGGCACTCTCGTTCACTTTTAAAATAGACTGTGGGTGACTGGGTAAAACACTCTTGTAGCTCAAGGGTGCAAATAAGAAAAATTACAGTAATCATGGTGACTCCCTCTCTTGAAACTGTGGGTCGTCTAACATATTTTGAAGTGTTTTTCTTGTCTCCTCCACACCAGCGTATTTAAGTAAAAGCCTTGCACCAGAGTAGATTAACTTACGTGCATCATAGGCTTTAGTTGTACCCCCCTTTTTACCCCACCGCCAAGCTCCCTTTACTACGTTGGCTAGGTGGAAGCTATCTCCCAACCAATCTTGATCGCCTTTGTATTCAAGCAGGTCGTTTAGAGTTAGGGCACCAGTTGGGAAGTCATAGTATCCCGAAGGACCACCATCTGACTTCTCTGCTTGGGAAGTTCTATTTGTTAGGTTGGGTAGTCCTGGCACTTTCACTTTATCCCCTTTTGTTTTAGTTTCTGGTCCTCCCCCCAGGATTCGAACCTGGAACCTGCCGATTAGAAGTCGGCTGCTCTATCCAATTGAGCTAGGGGAGGTATCTGGCGAAGGTGGCAGGATTTGAACCTGCGATCATGGTTTTGGAGACCACTGCTTTAGGCCACTAAGCTACACCCCCAATTAACTACTTAGTCGAAAACAGGGACTTCACCGCAGATATAGATGCAGACTGAACATCCAGAAGGGCTCGATCTTTTAAGGCACCTTTAGGGCAGCTAGAGGAAATAATCTCTGCAAGATTTTCCGCAGCAGCCTTGATGTCATCCACGGTAAGATTTCCTGGCGGGTTAAAGTCCCGATTAGTAAGAGTAGTCATATTAAAACTCCTGTAAGCAGTTTAATCACTTGCTTAGGTGAAAGTTTAGCAGGTTTTATCGGATAGGGCAAGCACCAGTTGCACAGGCTTCGTCAGAAAGATCATCTGTAGAGCCTAGTTTTTCTAGGCTGACTGGCCACAAAGTGTCTACATAAAGCTGATAGGTCTCTTCTGTTACAACTTCTTGTGGAAGATACGCATACCCAAGATCTGCAGCTGTCTTAGTTGGGTCGTTACGGTAGATGAAAGAAACACCCACATAGCTGTCCCAATTAGTTAGGATCCAATCCGTGATTGCTGGAACCTCAGAGGGGTCGTAGGAAATTGTGACAGAACAGTTATGGTCTACGTAGTGGTCCATCATAAGCTTGTAACGATCAAGCTGATCCACAGCACTCTCAATGTTTACGTGTTTACCATCTACAATATCAAAGTCTACATCTGTGTATTCCACTGGAAATGTGACCAACACACTGTCTGGCTCAAAGGGTTTATCTACAATCTTGTAACCAGCCTCTTTTAGTTCTGGAAGAACTTCATCGTGTTTAGAGAAGGTTACGTTGTTGAAGATGTATTTTCCAAGGGGTTTGTGTACCCCCTCGGTAGTGTCCATAATCTTTGAGAGAGTGCCCGAGGGTTTAATAGTGGTGATAGCCTTAGATCGTGGGAGGCCTAACTCATCGGCCATAGAGTTAGCACCAGCTTGAGCAGCCAAACGAGCAGCTTTAAGTCCCTCCACAACTGCTGGATCTTTATCCAACCACTTAACCAAGCCTGTTGCACCTACACCACAGAGACGAAGGAACTCGTTTAGCTCGTGCCAAGACCGTTGCAGAACCCCATCTTCGAGATTTACACAGGTTTGTCGGTAGTTAGCTCGACCAGCAAGGTTGATTGCAGAAAGCAGTCCCTCACGATCCCCGATAAATTTACCCCAGTCTACCTCCACAAGATTGCAAAAGCTTTTGTTACCCAGTAGGATCTCTGCGCAAGGATTAACTCCCTTAAACCAAGGTGCACGTTTGAGTGCGGCCTCACCGTTAATAAACCCTGGCTCAGAACCTCCAGCCTCTACAACCTTGTTAAAAATGTGGCTAAGTTCCCATTTTGTAGGCTTGTTGTAGAAAACGATAGAGTTGTTTGACTGCTGTCGGTGCTCGTTACCGTGCAACCAGAAGTCTTTTTTGGCAACGATAAAGTCATCAACCTCCGGTGAGTCTACTGGTAGCACTGCAATCTCTGCAGACCTACGAGAAGACAGTGTGGTGCCCAACCAGTTAAGTAGGTCCAAGATATCCATTCGGGATAGCAGGGTACCAGCACGTTTATTAAGCAGGTTACAGATAGAATTCATTGCTGTTGAGAAGGTTTCATCCCCAGAGCTAATCCAACCGTACCCCTTTAGGCGGTCTCCTGCAGGTCGGATCTCTGTGTAGTCGAGTACAATTTTATCCACGGGATCTTTAAGTGCCAGCAGCTTACCTGGAGCCTTAGCCCAGGAGTCTGCACTGTCCCCAATGGTAAGGTGCCAGACCTTACTCTGGCCTTCCATATAGGTGCGTACAGTGTTGAGGTCGTTACCCCCCTTTGCAGTTCGGGTAGACCGAATCGTTTTAACCTCTACAGGTTTTGTAAAGCCATTGAGTGTACCCACAATTGGCTCAAAGCCAACCCCACAGCCTTGAAGCAGCAACCAAAAAGCATCAACTACATCGTGTACGGTTTCGATACGACCGAAGCTACAGTTAAATTGTGAGCTCTCCCGCTTCTTGGCTACATCTGTACCACCCAGCCAAAGGGTTCGGCCAGATACTGTTGCCTTACGCTCAAGCATAAGCTTGCGGAGACCCCCAAGCTCTTCTGACTCAGAGTTGGTTAGGGTAGATTTCTTGGCCCGTTCCCAGAGCCAGCGTTGGTGGTCAATAACCCGATCTACAGTCTCTGTCCAAGTTTCAAAGCCACCAGATTCTTTTGGGCGGTTGTAGGTTCGTCGAGTTACAATTTGCGCGCGAGTAGATGTCATAAGACTCTTTCTATATATTACTTGGAGTTGTTGAGTGCTTTTTTCTTAAACTTCTAAGCTTTTGTCATAAAGGTATGCTTTTCTTGAGCAGCATTCCCTACAAGATCCTGTAAGTTTACCTTAGGGTAATCAAGGTTCTTCATGATTTTTCCATCTGCTCTTCGGTGAACAGTCCCATCTGGTTGGGTGCAACGCCCCAAATTATTTGTATGCACCCTGCGAATAGCCTCATCCAGATCCCAACCCCTAGCCTTAGCATAGCCATAAGCCACATAAACAAGATCTGAAAGCTCTTTCAGCTCGTCTTTCGGGTTGTCTTCCTCAGCAAACCATTCCTCAAACTCTTCTTCGATAAGCTTTTCATAGAGCTCTGGTGTTCCAATTTGCCCAGTTACATCCGCAAACTCTTTTACCATACCCATAACTGTCATGTTGTACAACTTAGCCTTCTGTTGGTCTGGAAGCTCCTGGTTATAGTAATCCCAAAGTGTGTCACTCATGTTTCTTCTACCTCTAGATCTAGGATCTTGATATCATCAATATCATATATTGCATTGTACAATAAGTCTGCTAGCTCTGACAAGATGTTCTGTCTGTCTGAACCACAGAAATTTGCATCTGTATCTACTTCTAAGTCTACAACCAACCGACACTTCATATTATTTTCCATATGCTTTTTTAAGGGTGCTAAGGCTAACAAACTCAGGGTCAAAATGCCCATTATCTACATTGCGGAGGATAACAGCACCCTTCCACCAATCATTGTTAGCCTGTCCTGCCCAAGCTTCTTCTTTACCCTTGTAGCAACCAACAACCATACCGATGATAGGGTGGGGGTATGCCGAGTCTTTAAAGAATAAACTCCGTTTGTGGCTATGGCCACAGATAGCAGACCTATTGAGCTTGTTGATGAGTCCATACCCATGATGCATCCCAGACATTGCAGTTCCATAGTTGCCAGAACTGAAATAGTGAGAGTGGAGGATGCCGTTGATGTCTAAGATAGCTGGGGCAGAATTCTCATAGCGATAGTACTCATCAAACCAGTGGTCTGTTTGTAGGTGTTTGAAGCTCACCCCGTACTTAGAACCCTCAAGTCTTGGGTCGAGACTAATAGCCTTTGTAATGCGGTTTTCATGGTTTCCCTCAAAACCAACTCGGTTTGGCCGCTTCTTTTTACTAATACGATACCTACCCCACAGACGATCCATAGCTTCGTTGTAGTGCTCAACATCACGCTCATAGCTCTGTGCTACAATAGCTTGTGGGTATCGGGTGTCATAACTATTAAGGGACTTCATGTCTGCCCCATCCCCAAGATCTACAGTATAGTCTGGCTTAATGTCCTCAATAAGAGCTCCTAGCCAGTCAAACCGCTCGTTGCTTACCTCAGGGTCTGTGTGTGCACAAGACCAAACGATTGCTACTTTACTCAAAAGTACTTCTCCCACCAGTGTTTGAATACCTGCGCCAAAATTTAGTTTTCATACATCACCTTTATGGGTTCAATCCTACTGTAGAAGTGATCTGTTATGTTTGAAACAGACTTAAAGTTTGGGAACCAGTACTCCTTGTGAGCTATCTGGCCATCAACCTCAACCTTGCAAACTAACATATACTCAGCCCCCCTTGGGATGTTTGGGTCGCCTACCTCATTCCTGTGATAGGGCCCAGACACAACACCCCAAATAAGGGTAAAAGGCTCTTCTTTTTTCCTAAGACGAAGCTTGTGTAGGATCTTTTTTAGCATGTGTTGTCAGCTCCATAAAATGGTCTAAGTCTAAAACCACTAGGGGTTTTTGTCTATCACCTTGGATTACAAGTAGTGGTTCATATGTACCACTATTTACGCTGGCCTGTGTGTAGGGCCCATAAACTGCAAAAGCTCTGTTCCTCTTGCACTCTACCGCATAGGGAAATGCGGCTCCCGCCAGAGGAGATAGTTGAACATCCATCCCCCCTTGACCCATCGCAGTAGACCTAACATCATCCAGAGTCAGGTGGGGAAAGGATATAAGAACCTTATCCCTAACTAGCTGCTGGAGTTTTCGCCCCTTGCTCTTACGAGAGGCAGTTGATATACCCCCACTCATTCAATAAGCTCCGTAACTCTGGGTTCATTTTTTACATCTACAAAGTGTACCAGACCTGTAGAGTAGATGAAAGTACGAACTTCTGGCCAGCAAGTTTTACGGAACTCACAGTAGTTACAGTTGATACCCAAGACAGTATTGGAGGATGTCTTTGACTGGGGTACTGGGGCCAACCGTTCTGCTGGCATAGGCCCTGCTACCATAACTTTAGCTTGTTCAATCTCTGCTTGTTTCTTGTCTAGTTCGGGAGACAGGTCATAGCGATCCAAACAAAGCTTAAAGCGGTCTTTTTGTACGACAAGAAATGCCGCCTCTTTTTTATGACTGACTCGACTGTCATCTTTACTTGCATATAGATAAGAACTAAGCTGACTGATGTAGCCAAAAGGATCATCTTGTCGTAGTCCATTGGAGCTAAACTTTTGGAAGCTGTATTTTGAGGCCGATTTAACATCTACTACCATCCCATCAATGATACAGTCTTGGTGGCCTTTTACACCATGAACATGAAGTTGCTCTTGTTCACCTTGCACATCGTGCCCTGCAGCCTTTGCAAGAGATATGATAAGAGCTTCTAACAGATCCCCGTAGAAAAAAGTACCTAGGGACTCTGCACTTAGAGGCTCTGCCTTCTCAGAATCGTTTACTTTATACCAAAGCTTTCGAGCACAGGGAGTGCCTACTGAGGATAGGGATAGGTAAGCTCTTGGTTTAGGTGGGGTGGAGAACCTTTGGAAGGACACATCGGAGATCAGCTCTCCTAAGTGTTTACTGGCTGCTTTATCCCAACCCCCCTCACCTTTTACTACTTGTTCAATGTCGTAGATAAGGGTGTCGATTGTTTTCATACGGAGATTCCTAGCTTCTTGAAAGTGTCTTTAACTACGAGATCAATAAAGTTTTTAGGAACTTTCCGGCTCTCGTACTCAGCGAGTTCAGATGGTGTAGACATGTAGGCAAGGACTACGTGCATTGCATCCCACACGTCTAGATCTTCTTCTGTACCCATCTCTTCGATAGTAGTAAGCATTTCCAACAACATCTGTCTGGTAAAGTTGTGGGCAATATCGTAATCAACTTCAAACTTCATTAGTAGCTCCTAGTTTAAGGGTGGGTTCTTGTTATTTCAAGATACTTGGCGATGGTGCTCCAAGGGATGTGACCCATTTGGTAAGGTCCATCTGGCTCCATACTGAGCAGCCAGATACCTTCGAGGTCTGCTTCAAGGGTTAGCTTACGGTAAGTTGTATTAGGGTCGCTCAATGAACTCTCCATTCTTAAGGTCAAACACACGGATTTTTCCGCTCCAACGGTAGTACTTTCTCCCCCCATCAATCATGTTTCCATTCTTGAAGCTCTTGTAGTCATGACCATAGCTGCTGTAGTGTAGTTTGCCATCATCACCTTCTACCATCGCAAACTCAAGGCCCTCTACTTTATCTGCCCCCATGATTACTGGGTGCTTACCCAGCCTACCAACACCAAAGTACTTATTACCAAACTCTGGGTGAGGGGTGTCCCGGTAGTAGACATCCACCGTGAGGCCACCTAGTTCTGATGTACAAATATACCTAACTGGAACCCCATCTTTCTCTGTACACAGTTTTGTAATTGTGGCTACATCAAAGAGAGGTTCGTGATGTATTCCATCTGAGGGCTGTGTCATAGAACTCCTTCCACTAAGAGTGGTGCAGCTACAGGAAACTGCTTTTTTAGTTCTACATAAACTTTTTCGGCTACATAGCGTGTCTCGGCTTGAGTGTCCTTACCTAACCGAAGTTTGCACATATTGGCAAAGGCCCCTAGCGTACCACTCCAAGTCCAAGAAGTCATAAGGGACTGTGGAAGCACCATACGGGCTTGTTCGGGCGCAATACCAATACCAATCATCCACTGGTATCTGCTAAGAGCCTCCATGTTAAACTCGTGCGTACCTACATCTACACCAACCCATTCTATAGGTTTTGTACTTGCACCGTTTCCGTCATCAGGGTACTCAACGCTACCTTGCTTAACGTCTTCAGCCTTACCCCTCCAATCAGGTTCATAGAACTCTACATCATCAGTGATATACCTACGTGAGTACTCACTCATAATGAGGTACTCATGCTTAACCAAGTGTCTAGCTACAAAGATAGGTGCCTTAACCTCAAAGGAAAAGAACCCGTGGTTGAAAGGTGTATCATGAGTAGGTGTATTGCGCCATGTCCATAGTAGCTCTGTTAGTTTGTCATAATCACACTGCGTATCTCTGTCGTACTCTTCTATAATAGTATCATCAATACTTGAGTGTAGCTTCTCAAAGTCATCCACAGTCATGCCCCTAGCCAAGAACTCAAGTAACCGTTTGTCTTTGTCCTTAAGTGTATTCTGCGGTGGGAAGTCACTAAAGTACAGCTTATTATCAATTACCTCAGCTTTTTTTGGCTCAGTATCCCAATCACTACGCTTACCAAAGGAACGGCGGGCAGCATTTGTAATTCCTAGGTCGGAACCAGTTGGGGGAACATCAGGATTAAGGACAACTTTTATCTGTTCTTCTTGCATTGGGATAATACTTTCTGTGTACCACTTTATTTATGACAGTCTTACTAACGCCAAACTTCTCCACTAAGTCCGAAGTAAACCCGTTGGGAGCCTTACGGCCACCAAGCTCAGAATATGCGTCCCTTATGTACCAAACCTCGTCATCTGTAAGTTTAGCGTTAGTGGATGTAAAGCCCTGTGATCCTCTGGCTATTTTAGCTACCCTAGTCCTACTTTCCTTTGTTTTATCCATCTCGTTATCAGATGCGGAACCAAGCCTAAGATTTGCTTTACTAAAATCTAGTGTGTTTGCATTTAAGTGCATAACGTGTATGCCTTTATGTAGGGCAGCCTCATCATACCAGAGGTAACCAGCGAATTTGTGTATAGGCAACCCGTACACCACACCACACCAGTTTGTAGAGAAAGTGGGATACTTCTGTTTTGGGCTTAAAGATACTTTTAGTATGCCATTAGGCCCATACATTAGCCCACACAAAGTAACGTAATAACCACGATCCTTAGCTTCTCTAAGACGTTGGTGGTATAATTCACTCATCTCTATCTCCTTTGTGCTATTTCACCCAATCACAACCTCCCCTCCTGTTGCTCAAACCTTTTAAGCGCCGCGATAAGTTCTTTACAAAGGGTGTAGTGAAATGTGCCAACAAAATCACTCTCTGGATCGTCAACCTGACCCCCATACCAAATATCAATAAGGTCCCCTCTCCTAACTACAATCACAAGTCACTACCCGTAGGTGGTACATCAGGGTTTAGTCTAACTTCAATCTGACTCATTTTCTTTTACCTCGCATCTGCTATACTCTATCACACCAGTTGAAAAGATAAGGGGCTAGATCTACTAGCCCCAGTAAGGTCCCAACAGCCTAGAACAACTTTTATTTTTTTTTACCTCAAAAGGGGATGTCATCGTCTAGATGAGCCGTGGTTGAAGGTTGGGTGGTAGCTGCGGGGGGTTTAGCAACTGCCTTAGGCGTGGTTGTCGGACCGTCTTCATCTTCGTCTTCATCTTTAACATAGGGTTTGTGCTTCGTGACCTTAATCTTCTCCAGGCGAGTACCAACGATACCCTTACGAGAGGTGTCGTAGACCGACAAGATGACTTCCCCCTCTGAGCCATTGCCAATGGCGCCATCCATATCATAGTCCCAAAGCTGACCATCTTCTTTGGTTACAGTTGGTGCCCCACCACCGTAGTTCTCTGTCCACTTGCGAGTAAACTTAACCTTAGTAAGCCCGTCATTCTCTTGGCTGGGGGAACCCTTCTTCATGGAACGGGCCTTAGCCAGCTTGGCCATGTTCTCCGAGTCCATTTCAACATCAACAGATGTTTGGCCGCCGATATCTACCAAAGCATTCTCAAACCCAGTCAAGTCGCGATTCTCAGCGAACACTTTCGCCCAGTAGATCAAGCCAGTCAGTTTTACTTTACGTGTTGCCATTTGTAGCAGTCCTTTGTTTTATCTCATGTGAAATAGTAGCAGGTTTTTTCCGTGGTCGTCAAGTGGTTTAGTTAATGGATCTCCGAATATCTATCCCCGAACTGGGGATCAATGTCTAGAGGAACATTAAGGTTAAGCTTTTTGTTGACCTCTGCGATAGCATCTTTCATTTTGGTCACTACAGCCTCCCTTGTGCCAAGCTTAACAGGTGTCATGGTCTCGTCGTGGAATTGGGCTACCCCACGAATGCCCTTAGCCCAACAGTGGGCTAACCAACTATCAAAACAAAACACACCAGTGCTTTGGTTAAGGCTAGAAAAAACATCTCTCTCATTACGCAAACTGATCCAGAACCTAGATACAGGATTATACAACCACATCTTACCCCCAATGCGCCTAACCTGAGTCTTATCTGCGACGGCCTTAATGGACCAGTTCATTTTCCAAAAACCCTCAAGTAGTTGGGCCGCATCTGTCTCAGACATGCCTGTTGACCTAGCAAGCTTTACTTTACCAACTCCGTAGGTCGCGCTGTAGTTTACAACTTTTGCTTTCTTTCTCTCTGAGGAGAGTTGTTTGAACAATCTCTTTTGATCTTCCTCAGGTAGCTTCTTCATCTCTTCGAGAGTCATTCAGATATTTCCTCGCAGATTCTAGTAACTCTTCGCTATCTTGAAATAGTCCAAGTCCCCTGTTGCAGTTATGGCAGAGTAATCCCCTTGCTTTCCCTGTTTTATGGTCGTGGTCTAAGTTCATACCCGTGACATGATCTTCCCTCATCTTAAATCCGTGTGTCTTGCATATAGCACAGACACCACCCTGCTCTTCTATCTTACTCAGGACCCAATCCCTAGAAACACCATAAGACCTTTTATAGTGTTTATCTGAATAGACTTGACGCCTACATTCATCAGTACAGTAGTGGTGCGATGGTCCGCACGGTTTAAATACTTTACCGCACCACTTGCAACCCTTATCTTTAAAATGTTTTTGTGGATACTTACTGGGAGCAGCAGTAAAGTCTTTTTCTAAGGTGTTTGTAAATTTAATCCCCATGAGTTTCCTTATACCAACCATAAAAATCGTACTCTGATTGTGTAATTCTACCTGCCAAAAGGCTTAGGGTCAAGTGAGGATCAAAACCTGGAACAGACATGTTATCTACGTATTCAGGGTCTAGGGGTTGTATGTAGTGTCGTTTAGTCGTGTCTTCAAGAGACACCATATCTGCACCACAGAACTCGTAACCTTCATCTGCAATCAATGCACCACGAACTTCTTTACCCCAAGCTTTATCAACACCAGGAAGATTTACTAGGGGCTTAGAATGTTTAAACCTCAGGGTGTTAGTAAGCCCAGCAATCTCTGCCCTGACTCTCCCATCAACCTGCTTGTCTAGCATACCTTGAAAGATTGATAGTCGGTGTTGCAGTACTGTTAATCCGTCGAGGACTTCTACTGCGGGGTCAAATTCCACAAGAACTTTAACAGAGGGTGTCAGCTCTCCATCCTTGCGAACTTGGGGTACCATACGCTCAGTACTATCTTCATTTCGTTTGTAGTCAAAGGTGCAGGGCTTCCACCCCAAAGAGAACAGCCAGTCTTTTACCTGATCCGAAGACCCTGGATTGGCTGCTTCTTCCCCCTTTAGTACCGTTACCTCCTCAGTGTGTGTGCGTTCAAGACCGAGGTCATCAAGAGTGGCGAACCACCTATCTCCATTAGCAGATGGTGTACCATCTTTTTTAAAGATAACCTTAGGTGGGCTTACTCTTTTATAGAGCTTCCTTGGGGGCATAACCTGCACCAACTCTGCGTATTTCTCCTCCTGTAACTCCGTCAAAGTAGAAATGCTCTTGTGTACTAGATCTAGGTCAAGTCGAATACCTACCTGCTCTTGGTGAGCAGCACAGCGCATTTTGAATGTTAGGTATTGAAGAAATCTATCCATTTCCTCCCTATCTTTGTAGAGAAACTTAAGCTCTTTCAGCTTCTCTTGCCACAAGCGCCAGTTAATCTTTACGTCTTCCTCGCAGCGGTGTTGGTACTCTTCGGGAGTAAGGCTCTCCCAATCGGTTACAACAGGTTTTGGAATACCGTAGTCTTCCCCATAACCTTCGAGACCATGCTTTAGTCTGTCATGGTCAAGATACCAACACAAAGGCAGGGTGTCGTAGAGCTTGTGCTTTGACAGATCTATACTCAAGACCTTCTCAACCACCCTGACGTCAAATCTGATGACGTTATGACCTATGAGGATCTTGTTGTTAGCAAAGAAGTCTTTGATGTCGTCGTAGTCAAAGAGGCTGTGGTAGTCTTTACCGTCTGTAGTATAGGAGAGCACATGGATCTTAGTCACTTCATCATATAACCCATCACACTCCAAGTCAAAAACTGCCACTTATCCCTCCATAATCTCTGACCTACACACGGTCAGTGTATCTTTATCAAGCCGAGAATGGTAAGCCATAACCTCACCACCTGCAACATAAAAGTTCATGCTGTGTATGTTTTGAGTTGGGCAACTTTGAAGATGTCCCAGTGCAACCTTAACAGCTAAAGTTAGTTCTTTTGGTGGTACCGATAAGATAAACTTCATTTAATTACCCCTTTGGTAAGTAAGGTGCACCCTTAATAAAGTGTAACATAGGGTGCATCTAAAGGATCACCTGCAACAGGTTTATAGCCCTTGCAGCAGTCGTAGCGTGTTCAAGGTCTGTATGGTAGATGTATTTCACTCTGAGACCTCTGTCAGGATTGTAGATTCGGGGTCATAGTAGACACCCCCAGCCTGTCCCAACTTACTGAATGGCCTGTTCTTGTCAAAGTTAAACCGAGTGGTGTTCTGCTCTATCTCATCCTCGCTATCAGCGTCTCGCTCAAGTAGCACACAGATGATAGCCTCTTCTTCTAGTGCAGCTGCATATTTAGTCCTTCCGTCATCATTTACCTGTGAGATAAAGATCACACCGATGTTCAACTCCTTACACAGTTGGGCCATACGAGATCCAAGAGCCGTAAGCATAGAGGTTGCACCATCTACACCGTTTGCGGACAGATAGGCCAGCCGTTGGATGTGGTCAACGAAAATAAAGTCTGCTCCATAGACAGTGGCAGCCAAACGAACATACTCAAGGATCTTCATGGGATCATCACCAGCCCGCATTTCAAACACAATAGTTCGCTCACCTTTAGTGGCCTCTTTTGCCGCCACGATGACATCTTCCTCGCTGGTATCATTCCACTTAGCATCATCTTTGGTACGTACATTTTTACCTAGTTGGTAGGTAGCCATTGCACGGTAGGTAGTGGATTTCATTTCTTCTGCGTGAAGAAGTGCAATACGGGTGTCTTCATCTTTTAGCATTGCGGTCTCAAAGTACCGGATAAGTTCTGTCTTACCTGTACCACGAGGGGCCTTGATGAAGGTAATACCACCCTTTACTAGCCCACGAGACTTTTCATCCCACCCAGAGTGTCCTGTTGGGACATACTCGTATGGGTTCTCCTCTAACAGTGCCTTCTCTACTGCATCGTCAGTACAGAAGAAGTTATCGGGAGAGTACCGTTGTGGTTTTAGTGCTGCCCACTTAAGTGTCTCCCCATCCCCATTCATGAGGAACTCGTTGGCGTCCTTCCACTTCGTCAACGGGACATAGTAAAACTTCTCGGGGATAGCCGCATAGAGCTTTTCTGCTGCCCTGCGCCCAGCGTCATCAAGTTCCCCTGCGTATACAACCTCTTGAAAAGATTTAATATACTCAATATTTTTCTTAATAAACTTTTCGCTGATCGCTGCCGAGGGTAAGGACTTAACGGGGTAAGTTTTACCCAGAACCTGAAAGAGGGAGGCTGCATCAAACTCCCCTTCGGTAAGGTACAGGCGTTTGCCACCTGCATTAGACAAGGGCCCAAAGAGGCTGTCCATAGTAATACCACGGTCTTTGGTCCAGAAGACCTTCTCTTCATAGCCCCGATATTTTATATTCTCAGGGTGCTTAAAGGCATATCTAATTGGGGTGTCATCAGCACCCAATTGCAATTGGATACCGTAAATCTTTGCCACCTCTGGGTCGAGGCCTCGGATATTATCGTAAGAAGATTTGGTCACTTCAAGGTGTTTAACGTCCACTTTTTTCTCCGGTTTAGGGTACTCTTTTGTAGCCCAGGGGAATACCTCTTTGTTCGAGGGGTATGGGGTAGCGCAGCTGTGACAAAAACCAATACGGTCTTCATCTTTATAGGAAAAAGCGTCTGTACTACCACAGTGCACATACGGGCAAGGTTGATGGATAAGGTCGGACATTGGTACCTCTTTAACTTGGGGGTTTATACACAGGGCAGGTACCCGAGAAGTCTACTGTAGCAATTGGGGCATTGTCGGGGTCGTGGTACCACCACCTTCTTGCCCCCACCCTAACCGCAGGGGAGAGAAAACGGTGACACTCCTGATTAGTACAGTCGGATCCGCAGAAAGACTTATCTTTATAGCATAGCATATCTATCAAGGCCTCCGACTATAGTACTGGCGGAGCTTTCCCGCAGTAAAGATGCGAGTACGATAGACTGGTTCTAGCCACACCCAGTCTCCATACCACAATCGCACGGGGTACCAAGCAAACCAACGAATTCTATTTTCCATCGTGGGAGTCCTCTTTTATCTTTGCTACATGCTTCTTAAGCTCTACCCAAAACTCTCTGTATTGTTTTGATCCGTATACGAAGGTGCATTCTAACTGGGCCAGATTAAGTGCACTTTCTAGTAGCTGCTGTAGTTTCTCAATGCGCTCACGTGCATCATTGCAGACCCCCGCTACAGCTTCTGCAGGCATGACTCGCATGTCTTGAATGTAGTGGTTAGCCCTATCTGATGTAAGGGCTGTGAGTCGTAAGCGGGAGTCTAAGTTTATTTTAAACTCGAGTACGTTGTCAACCATTATAAGTCCAGCTCCTTAGTTTAATTCGTATCGGTGCTTGGGTCTGATTCTTTGTGGGGAAATCTTCTTCAAGACCGAGTGCATGGCCCAGAGGCGTGTTAGCCCAATGCGCGGCGTCTGCGTGGGATTTGGCTGCGGCTTGGGCGGCGGTACGGTCTGCAAAATGGCCGATATAAGACCCGCCACCAGTCACACCCTCAACCAACCGCCAGTATTTTCCGTCCGGCGCGACTTCATAGCGGCAATCCACATCATGGACGCTACCGTCTGACTGATATTTCCACACCAGCTTTTTCGGCCCGCACAGGTCCAGCACGGCGGCGGCAGACTTTGCATACTCCTTGCGCAGGAACGCCCACTCTTTTTCGTGAACATCACCAGCACAGGTCCAAGGTGCGGGTAAGCGACCACTGCCCTCCGCGCAGTAAATAGCCTTTGCCAGCGCCTCAATCATCTTTTCGCGGTTCATGGTTTTGGTCCTTTGAGTTGGGCGAGTGCGGTTGAGAGACGTTTAACCATTCTCCCAACAGCTTTTTTGTGTTCTGCTGGCGGCACTATTCCACGCATTTTTAGGCGAAAAAGATCATCATGGTCTTGCTGATATGCAGCAGCATCCATCCACGATAGTTCTGGGAATTGGTCCGCAATACTTGGAGCGTCCCACCCAAGAATAACACTTTTTGATTTCATGGTTTTTGCTCCTTGATTGCGGCGAGGGCGATACGTGCTGGGTTTGCATCATAGTCCCGCTTGCGGTATCTAATATGCACCGGATGGTCGGCGGGATACTCGTTCTGGGAGTATCCATCAAGATCGTCGCGACACTCTTTCAAAGCCTCCACCAGCGCCTGCACCCGTGGGTCAGCCATGATCTGCTCTGGGGTGGGTGGCAGGTCTGCACGCTTGTTCGCATCCTCCAGTTGGGCGGATAGGGCGGCGTAAACGGAATAGCGAATGAATTTACCACTGATTGCTGGTCGCATAACGGGGGTTATTCCGCCAGCGAGAGCATCTGGCGTAAACCGATCAACGGCTTCGGGGGTTGTGTTTTGTGGCATTGCTATGTCTCCCTATTGTAAGGTAAGTGTTACCAATTTGAGTCATCATCATCTTCGATGTCTTCTTCATAGTCGTTACAGGGTTCTTCCACAAACTCAGAACACTCCTCGCAGAAAAACCCCTCTCCCTTTTGCAGGGGCACTAACTCACACATTCCAGTCTACCCCAATCCAATCAGTATCTTCATCAAGCATCTCTACGCCAGAGCTTACAACAAGACTTTCATAGGTCGGGAGACTCCCAAAGTGTAATCCATAGGCATCTTTATGACACTTATAGCAAGACCCACTCACATTTTCAAAGTTGTAGTTGTCGCCATCCTTGAGTACACCCGTAACACCGCTACTAAGCCTCCAACTGTTCCCATGAATATAACCCCCCGACCAAGCCACAAGGACTCTATAAGAGGTAGGTTCTACTCGTGGAAACTTAAGCACAACCCAAAAGTCGGGTTGATTGACTTTATCCCCATACCCCAGTTTAAGGTCTTTAAGTGTATTTCCCATTTTGGTTCTCCTTCAAGTGCAATAGTAGCACTATAATTTTATTGTTGTAAAGGGTTTTTGAAAACCCTTAGGTTTACCTTAAGTATTTTCTTACTCTAAGTATATAGTTATAGAGGTTAACCCTAAGGTATAACCTCTATGTATTACATAAAGTATTCTAAAATACAGCATTTCTTTGGTGTGTCAACCCCCTTTTTCCACCACAACTGGTGAGTATAGGAAGCCTCAGGATCTCTGGTGGGTTTGCACCTACAGGCCTGAGGCTTCCAGAGAGGCCCTACAGGAGCCCTTCTCTACCTTAGGCTACATGGGTGTAGGAGTAACCCAAGGTGATGCCCTGAGGGGCTTCCTACAGCCCAGAATAGCATCTGTATTGCGGCCCGTGAGGTGGTAGGCATCAACCAGCCCAAGATCAACATACCCATCTAGGCTTTGAATCACCTCATGGATACTGACCAGTTGTCCATAGTAACCTAAGTCCTCTGCCTGCTGGTGCAAGTAACCTAAGCTATCACTAAATACCTCCTCAACCACGGAACCCCTTGACACAATATGTAGTCTATACATGGATCAACCTTTCTTTCTGCTATAAAACATTTTAATCTTTCCTTACGAGCAGATAAGCGATACCATTAATCACAACTTCCTTGTGGGTATATGGTATACGTATATCAAGACCTGTGATCTCAAAGAATACATCTGCATCAAAACCTGGGAGGTCTCTTACCTGTTGAATACTCTCTTCTGTGGCTGAGGAATAAGCTTTACGCCACTCTTCTTTCATATCATTAGTTTTGAGGTAGCCCCCTACTTTCTTGGCCTGTGGGTTACTCTTTACTTGGGAATCTGACATTTCAGAGAAAGCTACCCAAGTAGTTGGGGAGGGGAGGTACAGCCAAATAGGCTTTACGGCTAGATCCCAGAGGAACTTGTTGACAAGCTTATTAAAGCAGTATATTTCCTCCGCCTTAATTGTGTTGAAGTGTCCCACATGCCTACTCCCAGAGTTCCAATCTCCAGAGTTGTAGTCCCCACAGTTCTGGTGCCCAGAGTTGTAGTCCCCACAGTTCTGGTGCCCAGAGTTGTAGTCCCCACAGTTCTGGTGCCCTGAGTTGCTGTACCCTGAGTTGCGGTATCCAGAGTTGTGGTCCCCAGAGTTGTAGTTCCCAGAGTTGCAGTCCCCAGAGTTGTAGTCCCCTGAGTTGTAGTCCCCTGAGTTGCGGTACCCAGAGTTGTATTCCCCATAGTTGCAGTCCCCAGAGTTGTAGTTCCCAGAATTGTAGTTCCCAGAGTTGCAGTCCCCAGAGTTGTAGTCCATTAGATTTCTCCATTCATGGCCATATAGATGGCAGTTACTGAGTCGATTTCCCCTGAGAGGTAAGAGGAGATTATATCTGCTCGTTGGTTGGATGGTTTATGATGCTACCTCAGGCTGTTAAATAATGATAGGACCCCAGTGGGATCCATCAAGGTTAATTGTGGTTAGATTTTGTACCTAATCACCCCTCATGCCACTGAGCGGAATTGGCGTATCTGACTATATAGATACTCTGCATCAACACCCCAATCATCCAGTACACATGCAATCTCATCAGGAAAGTCCCAGATGAGGTTATTAAGGTCATCTACGTTAGTTCTTTCACCCACAGTGCTTGGACGATCCCGAGGGGTACTAAAATCATCATCCAAATAGTATTTATCCATATAGGCTGCAGGATCCCGCTCAAAAACCAACTTAGACCAATCCGCATTGATAAGTTTATCAAGCAAATGTTCTGCAAAGAATAGATTCTGCGTCTCTCCCTTGCTGTGCTGGTTGAGATACCCAACACTGAGATTTGTACACTCAGACACAAGATGCATGTATTCGTTGCTGTCGGTATAACTACCCGTGGTATCGGGACGCAGAGTGGGCATATCTAAAGCTGTTGCAAGAGACATAGCGAAGGCATCACTTGCGGTACGCAAACCCATCTGGTGTGTGATGATAGATTCTTCGCCTTTACGGTCAAAGCTAATCATAGCCTCTAGATGTTCTAACCAATGTGGGTTTGAAGCTGCAAGGAGGCTAGAACCTATACAACCAGACTCTTCGCCGTAGTGAACTATATACACCCCAGGTATCTTAGCCTCAATCATACCCAAGATGAGCCAGATACCAGTGGTACAGTCAGCACCAAGACACTCTGATTGTACCGCAGATATAATATCTCCCTGCACTACCACTTCCTGCATACCAGAGGTTCTGTGCACCGTATCATAGTGTGCGGTAAAGCACAGATTAGGTTGCACTAGACCACGGGGAACCTTACCATATACAGTGAGGATATAATTACCGAACTCGTCTCTCTCACCAAACACAGGTTCAAGGTACTTCTTACAGAACTCTTCTTCTGACCAAGAGTCTATTGGCCGTTTGTATTTAAGCATTTCGACAAGCATTATACTGCCTCCTTCAATTCGTATGTTGTATCGACCAACACGTAGTCGTTTTCTTCTGCCCAACCCTTAAAAACTAGGGACTCCTCCCCACCTACAATTGCGACAACTCCAAACCCTTCGTTGTGGTGTTCATCACATTGTCCACAGTAGAAGTAACCACCCTCCTCTAGAAGAAAGGTATCACCCTCCTCTGTGGTAAGGGTTAGATCGAGGTCATAATAGTAACCATCTATCTGCACATAATTATACTGTAGGGGGTCGTGCACAAGCCTTATCTCCCAACCCCAGCGGCCCTTTCCTACGCGTACCTCGTCTAAGTCTTCTCTGAAGTACTCATACCCTGACTCGTCACAGAAGGCGTAGATTTCATTGTAGCAACAGGAACAATAGGTCTCACCGTTTTCGTTATTGTAAGCGTCATCTTCGTATACAACCTCTTCGCAGGAAGTACAAAAGAACCTATCAGGACTCCCTAGCAACCCATCATAGGTGCTTGCATCATAGTCAGCAGAACTGTCGGAGATAACAAGGTGTTCTCCAACAACCTCCAAGTCTTGTTCAAGATCAAGGTAGGGTGCAATTACACCCCCACCACACTCAATCTTGAGAAGTCTGGCACCAAGCCAAGAGGAACTCCTTTGTTCAGCCCCCAGCGTGTTAAGATACCCATCCACCATGTCAATGGGGTACTCAGAAGACCCATAAATAGGTCCTGCTTGCGGCTTCCCGCCTTCGTTGATATACACGACACACCGTGCAGCGATACGCTTACTCACATCTTCTACCCACACAGAGAGGAAATCCCCGCTGGCATACGCAGCAGCAGGGTGTTGTGGTAGGTGGTCAAAAGAGTGCCGCATACAAGAGTTGGCGAGGGATTTCCGAAACCGAGTAGTCTCGATATTTTGCATCGTGGACTGAGATCCCTTGTAGGCGTTAACAAAGTGATCCTCTTCCTTACCTGTATGCAAGGTAAAGTTGCCTTGTGGGTACTCTTTGTTGAACTTGTCAACAAGGGCCTCCACACCCACCACACTCAACTCTGGAAACATAAGTTTGAATGCCCGACCTGGTCGTAGTGCTGTTCTGCGGTCCCGATCTTTATCCTTTTTACTCATAAAGACAGAGACCTTACCCTGAAACTTTGGTGAGATCGCGGGTTGAAAGATTTGGGTTTTCCATAGAGACCCGTTTAAACCACAACCACAGCCCTTGAAGAACTCCCACAGACGTACCTCTTTGTGGTTTAAGACGTCCCCGTAGGTAAAGTCTAGGAGGCCTACAGAGTCTCCCTCACAACTAAGTTTACTCAGCGCCAAGCGGTCTTGGTTAATCAGGCCTGTAGTAGTAAAGAACCAAGAGGTCTCGTAGTTGGTGTCTTGGAGTAAGCCACTCCGAGAGTGATGGCCCCCAGTTTCGTATATGTGTATGGCACCATCAATTTTTGCAAAGTAAGTGGCATTCCTGTGGGTAGACCAAAACTTAGTAATAAGAGCCTCATAACTCAAAAACTCCTCGGGGTCTACCTCCTTAGAAAGGTCCACCCAATCCTCCACGATACCTACGTACTGGCTATATCTTGAGGAGAGTTTTAGACAACCTCCGTAAACGTTGACAGCTATCCCCAACAAAGGGCTATAGTAGTATTCAGGCGTAGTCACATTCAGCACTCCTTAAGGATCCAATATGTTTTCATATCACTGCGGTACGTAAAGCCCTCAGATTTAACGGCCTCTTCTCTGGAGACAGACTCTAAATGCCCTACATCTATTACTTCACCAGAGCCCAGCATTTCAAGGGTGCAGTGCATACGAGAACCCCCTACACGCAAAACCGACTCTTGGTTTTTTAGGTATCCACTTGGTAAGATGTGTTGATAAAAGTCTGCCTCCTTCACAATAAAGGCGGGTTCAAGGTCCCCCTTGTAACAACCAATCGCAAGAATCACATTACCAGACAGTTTGTCCAGTGCCCGAAGTGTGTCCACAAAACGCAAAAACTTTGCTTTGGTGTGGAGGTCCTCGGGGTTATCAATAGAAAAGATCACACTGTTCATATTCAGCACTCCTTGGGTGTGGTTTTGGCGGGTTTCATGTTAAAAAGAACCCAACAGTAGCGTAAGATAGAGGGTCACAAAGATGGCGACAATACACAACAAATCTTCAATAAACTCTGGCATTCTAAGCCTCCTTCGCATTGTCCATAGTAGTTGCACTAATAAAACCCCCAAAAAGGGGGCTTATCGTAGGGCAACAAAAAACCCCCCTACAACTTGCGGGGGGTTTTAAGGCCTTGCTGTGAGAGTAGCGCAGACCACGCACCCCGCTTGTTTGGGCGTAGTAACGCCACCTTAGCACCGCCACTTTTAGGATAAGACGGTTTGGCCCCCAGCGCATACTTGCCAGAGGCCAGCTTAATAACACCGTCTATGTTCATGCCATTTCCGCACGGACAAGATCCAACACATCACCCAAAGACAAGCCATTGTCCTTGAGATACTTAGCAAGATGTTTCGCGGCATCCGCAGGTTCCTTCACCTTCTTTTCAGAAACCGCCTTAGGAAATGCTTGTGCAAAGCGTGAATCCTTTATCGTCACCTTACCACAAATATGCAGCGCCTTCACCTTTTCAGCATCAAAACCCCAATTACCACCACGTTTAAACACCACACCATAATCTTTATCCCCCGCAAACTTATACGATACATTCACAAGAACTTGAGACAAGATACGCTTGAGTGGTTCAGCAAACTTAGTACGGTCACCTTTTAGTTCCCCATCCCTATTGGACTTCACAAGGGCAATCTTGCCCTCTTTACCGTGGGTGAGACAAAGCAACTTCGCAAGGGCGTTCCAGTTGTCACCTTGCGCTTGCTCAACTGCCCATAAAACAGTTGGCAAAAAGTTGTATTCAGAGGCACGCACACTTGTGCCCCAATTAGCTACCATATCAATAGTCATAGTTTTTCTCCTTCACTATGCGAGATTGCATAAAGATACCGCCCCATTGCAAGGGCGATACTGTTTATTACAATCTTTTATTGTACCATTTAAAACTGTCCTATTCACCACAGCGGTATCCTGTGGACTATAGAGGCGGACATAATTCCCCTATCTATAACCTATACACCGCGCAATCGCTTAGATTGCATTTAAGACATCATCGGCTTGCCAAAGCCTAGTCCGAGGTGGAAAGATTACCACCTTGCGCGGGAAATATTCAATTGTCAAAGAGCGTGGCCAGTATAAGACATGACAGCGTAGCACGGTTAAACCGTTACAATCTGACAAGGCGTTAGCCCCTATGCCCTAAACCCTGCGGCCTAGTCAGTTAGAAACAAGTTGAGCGAGGTGGTTGTCAATCCGTTGCGCCTCTTGTTCCGTGAAACCTTTATGCCGAAACCTATAACGGATTGCAACAACTATTTTCAACTATTTTATAAGCCGTTGAAATAAAAGGATATTCTACCGAAAGAATATGGTTGTTCCTGATTCGTTCCTAATTAGCGTTAAGCTGTTGTAAAGGATAAGACGCGCGCGCGTATATCTATAACCACAACTAGGACTATTTTTGACCAAACGGTAAAAGAATCCTTACTGTTTCCGTTAGGTATATTCCTTACTGTTTCCGTTAGGTATATTCCTTACTGTTTCCGTTAGGTATATTCCTTACTGTTTCCGTTAGGTATATTCCTTACTGTTTCCGTTAGGTATATTCCTTACTGTTTCCGTTAGGTATATTCCTTACTGTTTCCGTTAGGTATA
>Ga0213868_10000278_pt1 | contig 48560 bp, 52 predicted proteins | sample PICome_9_FD_160087 | JGI IMG/M metagenome (GOLD analysis project Ga0213868, IMG submission 160087) | Coastal seawater microbial communities near Pivers Island, North Carolina, United States - PICO127 | ecosystem: Environmental > Aquatic > Marine > Coastal | place: USA: North Carolina...
GGTTTCGATGGTGCCTCATGTGCTGTATTGAATGCTATTGGTAAGCAGTCTAATGATATTGCTATTGGAGTAGATGAAGGTACAAAGAAAGAGCTTGGTGCTGGAGATCAGGGGTTGATGTTTGGCTACGCGACTAATGAGACAGAAGTTCTTATGCCGGCGCCGATTTATTACGCCCATCGTATAATGGAAAGGCAGTCGAAGTTACGAAAAAATGGAGAATTGCCCTGGTTGCGTCCCGATGCTAAAAGTCAGATAACATTTCGCTATCAAGATGGGTTACCTATTGCGGTTGATGCGATTGTACTATCAACTCAACATAATCCTGATATATCTCTTAATGACTTACGTGATGCGGCTCTTCAGGAAATTATTAAGCCTGTTATTCCTGAAAAATGGCTTCATAAAAATACTTTGTATCATATTAATCCTACGGGCCAGTTTATTATTGGAGGCCCTATGGGTGATTGTGGATTAACAGGAAGAAAAATTATTGTAGACACATATGGCGGCATGGCTCGCCATGGTGGTGGTGCATTTTCTGGAAAAGATCCATCGAAAGTTGATCGTTCAGCTGCTTATGCTGGAAGATATGTAGCAAAGAACATAGTTGCGGCAGGTATTGCTGACCAATGTGAAATACAAATATCCTATGCCATTGGAGTTTCAGAGCCAACCTCTATAAGTATCAATACTTTTGATACAGGTAAATTATCCAATGATCAAATTGCCTCTTTAGTGCGAGATCACTTCGATCTTCGTCCACAAGGCATTATCGACATGCTTGATCTGAATCGCCCTATCTATCGTAATACATCAACATATGGACACTTTGGTAGAGAAGAGAAGAATTTTACATGGGAAAATATTGATAAGGCAGAAATATTAAAAGGTTTTCTTTAGAGAGTCGTCATTTTTAAATAAAAAAAATTTCAAGGAATAAAAAAGGGAAAGTTATGAATACAATGATTACAAATAGTGACTACAAAGTGGCAGATATAAGTCTAGCCGATTATGGTCGCAAAGAAATAGCAATAGCAGAAACAGAAATGCCTGCTCTTATGGCGCTGAGAAAAAAATATTTCACAGAAAAGCCCCTTGAGGGTGCAAAAATACTTGGCTGTATTCATATGACGATACAGACAGCGGTTCTTATACAAACGCTTGAGGCTTTAGGTGCTGAGGTTCGATGGACATCGTGTAATATTTTTTCTACTCAAGATCATGCTGCTGCAGCCATTGCAGCAAGTGGTACACCTGTTTTTGCTTGGAAAGGTGAAACAGAAGAAGAATATGAGTGGTGTCTTGAACAGCAAGTGCTTTGTAATGGAGTGCCCTGGGATGCAAATATGGTGCTTGATGATGGAGGGGATTTGACTAGTCTGCTTCACGAAAAATACCCGGATGTTTTAAAGGGTGTTCATGGAGTTACAGAAGAAACAACAACAGGTGTTCTCCGCCTGTATGAAATGCTTAAAAATGGCGAGCTGAAAATACCTGCAATTAATGTAAACGATTCTGTTACTAAGTCTAAAAATGATAACAAGTACGGGTGCCGCCATAGCCTTAATGACGCTATCAAGCGTGCAACTGACCACCTACTCTCTGGGAAAAAAGCTGTTGTGATTGGTTACGGTGATGTTGGTAAAGGTGCTGCTCAGTCTCTGCGTCAAGAAGGTATGATAGTCAAAATAACTGAAATAGACCCTATTTGTGCTATGCAAGCCTGCATGGACGGTTTTGAAATAGTTTCAACATATACTAATGGGGATCCATCTAACGGTATTAATGTCGATCTACTAAAGACGACAGATTTATTAGTCACAACTACTGGTAACTATAATGTTTGTGATTCAGATATTTTAAGTGGACTTAAGAGTGGCTGTGTTGTTTGCAACATCGGACATTTTGATAATGAAATAGATACCGCATATATGCGAGAAAATTGGAAATGGGTAGAAATTAAACCTCAAGTGCATCAAGTTTTTCGTGATTCATCGAACAATGATTACCTGCTACTTCTCTCTGAAGGAAGACTAGCAAATTTAGGCAATGCAACAGGACATCCAAGTAGAATTATGGATGGGTCGTTTGCTAACCAAGTGTTAGCTCAAATTCATCTTTATAAACAGGCTTATGCCAACCAAAATTTAGCCTCAAAAGAAAAAATGTTAGTCGTCCAAGTACTGCCGAAAAAACTTGACGAAGAAGTAGCAGCTGAAATGGTTAAAGGTTTCAGCGGAGTGCTCACTCGGTTAAAAACATCTCAGGCTGAATACATTAACGTACCTATTGATGGTCCTTACAAAGACGAAAACTACAGATATTAATATAACGGATAACTAAAATATAATGGATAACCATCATTTAAGTTTTGAGTTTTTTCCACCCAAAACTGAAGAAGGAAAATTAAAGCTTGCTAAAGTTCATGCCAAGTTGAAATCACTGAATCCCGAATTTTTCTCAGTCACTTATGGTGCTGGTGGTTCCACAAAAACTTTCACAAAAGATACTGTGCTTGATATACAAAAAAAGGGCTCCAACGCAGTTCCTCATGTATCTGTTTGTGCAGATGATACGCCATCGCTATTTGAACTTCTGAATGAATATAAAAGTGCTGGTATTAGTAAAATAGTTGCGCTTCGTGGAGACCTACCATCAGGTATGGGTGGAACCAAGCAGTTGGTTTATGCGAACGAACTTGTCAAATTAATAAAGGATCATTTTGGAGATTCTTTTGAGATTTTTGTTGCCGCTTACCCTGAGATTCACCCAGAATCAGAAAGCTATCAGAAGGATATTTATTGGCTGAATAAAAAGTTTGAAGCTGGCGCTAGTCGAGGTATAACACAATATTTTTATAACTCTAATAGTTACTTATATTTTGTAGAGCAGTGTAAAAAATCTGGGATAGAAGCGCCTATAATTCCAGGCATTATGCCAATTACTAACTATCATAATCTCGTTCGTTTTTCAGAAAATTGTGGTGCCGATATACCGCGTTGGATCCAAAAAAGATTGCATCAATACAGTGATGACACAGAAAGTATAAAAGATTTCGGATTAGATGTCGTAACGCACCTTTGTGAAGAATTACTTGAAAATAATGCTCCCGGATTACATTTCTATACTATGAACCAAGCAGACGTTAATCTCACTCTATGTAACAGATTAGGTTTCTCATTAGCTAATGCGTGATATTAGAGTTCACACAAAACAACCACTTTCATCTGGTACGGAAATCATACTTGATGATTTCGCCGCCAAACATATAGGGACGGTTTTAAGGTTAAACCCAGGAAAATTTGTAACAATTTTCAATGGTGAAGGCGGAGAGTTTAAATCAACAATAACAAAAGTTAATAGAAATAAAGTAACGCTACTAGTTGGTAAACATCTTCAGACTACAAATGAATCGCCATTAAAGATCCATCTCGGAGTAGGCATTTCGCGTGGCGACAGAATGGATACAGTTATACAAAAATCCACTGAGGTTGGGGTTACTGAAATAACGCCACTCTTTACTGACAGGGTTGGGGTCAAGCTAGACAAAGATAAATTACAAAATAGATTGTTGCACTGGGAAAAAGTTTGTATAAGTGCTTGCGAACAGTCCCGTCGAACAAAAATACCAATCATCAATTTTCCAAAAAAAATGGAAGATTGGATTCAAAATGTTTCTACGCAAAAAAAAATAATACTTGACCCAAAAGGGGAAAAACAAATATCAACTCTTAAGAATGATAAAAACATCGTCGATGTTTCACTGTTAATCGGTCCAGAGGGTGGATTTTCTGTTAGCGAAGTTGAAGTTGCTAAAAATTACAAATTTGACCAGATGTCCCTCGGACCAAGGATTCTAAGAGCGGAAACTGCGCCAACTGTAGCGATCAGTATTCTTCAATCAATATGGGGTGATATAAATTAATAAGCCTATTATGCATATATTCAATGCTTTGTTTTAGTATCTTCTTCAGAACAGCTTGCTATTTCTTTTTCAGTGGCCTCTCTGACCTCTAATATTTTCACATCGAAAGTTAAAGTTTTTCCAGCCAGAGGATGGTTTCCATCTACTGTAACAGTTTCATCAGTAAGGGCTATGATATCCACAGTTACGGTTCCTTTATCAGTATCAGCCTGAAATCGCCTACCAACTTTGAGATCTTTCTCATTATCACCAAAATTTGCTCTTGGTATTTCATTAATTAAATGATCAAATTTTTCACCATACGCGTCTTTTGGCTCAATTTTAACTAGTACTTCATCTCCAACCTTTTTTCCTTCCAGTGCTCTCTCAAGACCAGGAATAATTTTTCCTAAACCATGAATGTATTCAAGTGGATGATCTTCAGGGGATGCACCAATTTCTTTTCCTTTTTCATCTGTAAGTTTATATTGAAACGATACTGCAGAATTTTGACAAATCACGATAAAAGCCTCTTGTTTACAAGGTAAATAATTTGTATTTCCTAAAAATTTACTATGTAAATCTTTTCTATTATGAATTTTAATTGATATATTATATCTAAAAAAACTCAAACGGTCGAACTCACAGGAATTTTTTTTTAAATAAACTACATAGTATTTTGAGTAGACCAAGCTTTACTTTATGTAAGGTTTTTATGCAGGGTTTTGAATACAAGCCGCACACATACAGTCTATTTCTAGCTGCCGGCTTAAAAGCTTAAATCCAGATTCATTAATATTTGCATTAAGCTCACTGATGATTGTAGATTTAATGTTTATCTCTTCTACTTTGCTACAGTCTCTACAAATTAAGAATTGAGGGATACAACGAGTATGAAGATAACTGATATGTGTGCAGGCAACATACTTATTAACTAAACTAAGTTTATGCGCTAAATTTTCATTTTCTAAAAATTCTAAAATACGATAAATGGACATGGCTGGCATGTGGTGACCGAATTCTTGTTTATAAACATCAACTAATTCGTAAGCAGATAAGGCTTTATTAGACATCACAAGAACAGTCAAAACCTGCTTGCGTTTAACTGTTAGGCGAGAACCATGTTCTTTGCAGCGCTCATCAGCGTGCTTAATAATTGCATCTATGTGATTAATATCAGTTACCAAAATATTTACTTATAGTGATAAGCAATAATATTAACTGATATTTAAGATATTTACCGCAATTTATTCAACTAATGAAATCAAGTGTCAACATCAAACGTCGTTTATCTGCTGGTACATCAGGCGAACGATGTACTAGCCCTCCATCTTTATTATCTTGCCAAAGTTCGCCCTTTAGCAATGCAACATCACCACTCGATAAGCGTTGAATATCTTGTTGATCCTTATACACTCCAGAGTGGCGATCGGGTTTTCCTTTATTTCCCGAACCCAATTTTTTACGGTCAACCGCTGCTTGTGGTAACCACTCAGTTGCAATACCCTGAAAAGTTGTAATCAAACGACAAGGTATTTTGTCAACATGAAATCTGGTACACATAGCACGGTCAAGCACTACTAGACGTAACCCTGCTTGTTTAAGCTCAAACAAGCAACAAAACATATCAACTAATTCGGCAATGTTTTCGCTTAATTCAAGTTGGTTGGGGTCACCTATAGAATCGCTTACACGTGAAAGTGCAGTTTCTGGAGAGAGGGTCATGCTAGCACGAAAGTTTGGATTCGATAATACAAAGGCATCAACAGATTTAATTAGTGTTTCTGGTAAACTCCGTTGCCATATAACAATATTGGTGTCTTCACGATAAATATTACTAAGAATCTTTGGATCGCTATCTTGAGATACATGTCGAATCTTTTTGCTCGATTCATATAAAGAATCGAGTTGAGATGTTATTTCAGAATTTAAAAGCTTCATACTTCTTCCATAAAATAAATTTAATAAGAATTTATGATATAACATATCTTTTATTTTTCATAGACAATATTACAAAACTAGATTGGGATTAAAATTTTATATTTTTGGTATTGTAGCTTTAAAGTTTCTAACACCACATCCAGTTAGGTTATTGTTAGTTAAAAAATTCAACAGCCTTCAAAATATGAGGGATAGAAGCAACATCATGAATATATTTCTATTGATCGGTCTAGAGTGTGAGTATATCTAAACAAAAGCTTTGCCGATTATAACGATTAGCATACTTTATTTAACACAAATTAATATCAATTAGATTAGACTTATGAATCCATAGCTCTTAGTTTAACTAATTAGTGCTGTGCTTTATTTTTTGCTTTTTCTTCAGCATCCTTTGCCGCCTTCTTTTCTTTATACATTGCGTCAAAATTGATTGGAGCAAGCATTAATGGTGGATATCCAGCTTTTAGTAGCACATTATCAAGAGTTTCTCGCATATAAGGAAACATTATTAATGGGCAGGCAGAGTTTAAAGCCTCATCTAAACGATCATCTGGGAAACCATCAATTAAAAATAATGCTGCTTGGTCAACCTCAACACTAAATGCCACAATATTTTCGTTTGTAGCTGTTACTTTGATACTTATCACAGCCTCATAACGCCCATCATCATCAATAGATGAATGACTGAGATTTAAATCCATAGTAGTCTCTGGTTTCCAATCAGTACCAAATACACTAGCCGAGTTTGGAGACTCAAAATTACTTTTTTTCAAATAAATTTTTTGCATAGAAAAATGAGGAACAGGTGCCTCTTTTGGTGACGTTTTTTTTGATGATGTATCTTTTGACATTTCTTGTTCCCTTAATATATTTCAATTTCTAATTTAAAGTACAAATTCGCGAAAGGTAGACAAATTTCTTTTTAAAGAACTGGTGCGTATCTTCATACATATAATTAAAAAATTTTAATTCAAAAACAAGTAAGTCCCAGCCAATGGCTGGGACTTACTGTTTACTATCAACAACTTATATCTTTGCAGGTGCTGGAATACCAACCCACTCGAAAAAGGTTTTCAAGTCAGGCTGAACATCATGCATACACATGTACCAAGGTGTTGGTGCCTCAATATCAAGCATCGTTCCACAGTTAGGACAAGTGTACTCACGATATACTTGCCAACTTGTATCTGGCGCCATCAATCGTGGATATACTTGGTCCATTTTTTCAGCTGTATCACGAACATAAATATTCGCATTAAGCTTCCAGTTACTTTTGTAATGACCAAGATCTTGACCGCAATCACAAAACGCGTGGATCTCTTGATCACTATCTCTGATAGCTAGGTTTAGATGTGGGCCTAATGCCATAATAACTTTATGCTTATAGTCCAATTTTTCTTGAATTACTTCCATGTAAAGCTTGTAACGATCTGCATCTTTAGGCATGGAAATCATTTGGTGCACTGTATCCCAGGCTAAAGTACCATCGACCAGCTGCTTAACTTCTTGTTTTGTATATGTAGACATATTTATACCTTCTCTTGTCTAGTAGATCATTGACAAAGTGCATCTAAATCGATGCACTATCCCAACGTCTCGGTTAACGATTATTCCTCAGTCATGATGACGGGTTTAGTGTCCGGCATTTCACTGATGTCCATAGTTTTTGTAGAGCCATACATTGGGATTCCCAACGAAGATTCTAACAAGTTCCAGTCCGCAGGTAGGTCCCAGAATGTTTTAAATTCATTAAGGAACGGCTCTGACAGAGCAAAACTTGAAGCATACATCTGCTTCACTTGTGGAGAGGCTTTATTATCGAGAATATTTTGACGCTCGGTTTTCATCCACTCCTTGACAGGAACACTACGTTTTTTGCGGTCTTCTTTAATTTTTTCTTGAGCCGCAGTTGTCTTAGCTGAATCTACATGATAAGTCCCTTCATCATCTACAGTATAAACAACTCCGTAGATTTTCTTGGCATATTCAGGAAGAATGTAGTTTTCGTTAAGGTCCTCTTCAATACTTTGAGCACCAGTGTGTAAACGATCTAAAGGATCACCAAAGCCTGGACCACCACGTAGATAGTTCAAGTACAGGTCACCATTATCAAACATAGCTTCAGTAGTGATACATTGCTTGTCACGTTTAACTTCAGCATCAGGCCCAAGAAGATTTTCCCATACGCGATCATCTGGATTCAAATCTTCACCTAAAGGAATTTCCTTTCCAGCTTCAATTCTTCCACCAGGACCAACGAGTCCAGTGTTATGTGCTTCGAAACGGTAACCAGTTGCTGAAGGATATCCACCCATCAAACCCCAGTCACTATTCATATAACCATTGCCCATAAAGAACATAGTCCAGTCACATGAGCCATGAACCATACGTAATGTTTCAAAGCCGAGACCACCACGCCATTTACCGTAACCGCCTGAGTTGGTTTTTTGAGTACGACCTAAGTATAAAAGAGGTTCTGCAAGTTCCCAGATCTCAATATCGCCCATGTCGCCTTCAGGGTTCCAAATCGCAGCTGCGTTGTTAAGCCCGTCTTTCATAGCACATGCACCAGTACCACAAGCTGCTGTTTCAAAACTATTTACAGCATGGATTTCTCCATCTTGGTTGATACCGCCACCTTGAAGCCAGTTACAGGGGTTAGAGTTACCAGAGTTTACTTCTTCTAAGTAACCACGACCAAAGTATGTACGGCTAATTCCTCTCCATAAAGAACTCCATGAAGAAACCAAGAAGTGCCATGCATCAGCGTGAGCTGTACGTCGGTCATCTGGGTTAGTCCAAGTACCTTTTGGTAAACGGAATTGAGTTGCATAACGACAACCGTCATTAACACGCTCTGTAGGTACAAGGCTTTGAGTCATCATCACCCAAATGCCTGATGTGAACGCAGTGGGGTTTGCGTTATATGTATGCCAGCCCCACCGGCTACAACCTTCAAAATCTAAACGCCAGCTGGCATCAGACTTAACGGTAATAGCACAAGGTGCGTGCATGATTGAGTCAAGCTTTGCAAACGGTGAAGGCACTGCTACATCTGGATGCGTATAAGGTACATCAACAAATGCAACGGTTTTTACTATACCTGGAATACACATAGCTTTAATTCGGCTAGTGAGTCCACGGCGACCGTCTTCAATTACTTCCATTGCAAACACATCCCATGCATCAACACCTTCATCAGCAATAGTTTCTTGAACCATTTCACGAATCATTGAAGTACCAGCAATACGTGTTTTCTCATCGAGAATCCAGTATTTAACTGTTCGCACGTTACGTTGACTTTCGTGTAGCCAGTCACGATGTGGAGTGTCATTTGTACCTGTCTTACGACAAGTAATTTGCAAGCCATCACCAAAACGTTGGATTTGACCATTAGACATTGAACCAGGTCCTACAGCACCAGTATCGATTACGTGAGTTACACCACCAACCCATGCAACTAAATATCCTTCAAAGAATACAGGAATAATAGTTGCAATATCGCAAGGGTGTACGTTACCAGTTTGGCAATCATTGTTAGTGAACATATCACCTTCATTGATGCCAGGATTAGCTTCCCAGTTGTTTTGGATCATATATTTAATCGCAGCACCCATGGTACCAACGTGAATAATAATCCCTGTAGAAGTAGCAATACAGTCACCAGCGACGTTGTAAAGTGTGAAGCATAATTCACCCTCTTGCTCAACGATTGGTGATGCTGCAATTTTCTTAGCAACTTCACGAGAGTTTACCAAACCTGCACGAACTTTAGAAAAGATACGCTCGTATTTGATTGGATCCGACTCTTTTAGTGTTAATGTTTTGATACCGTCATAGTGTCCTGTTTCTGACGCACGCGCCAAAATACCATTTCGGTTCTCATCTAAAGACAAGCCATTTTTTAATAACTTGCCTAGCTCTGCCCCTTTAAGGGTTTCTAATATAGTCATTTAATTTCTCCTGTTAATTTATTGACTAAGCGTCAACATAATTAAATGCGACTGTTAAATCTTCAGTCTCAATTAAGTGGAAGAGACGATGCTTATCTAAGAACGTTGCGAAGCCTTTTGGTACTACAAAAGTAGTCGCATCAGACTCAATCACTGCTGGACCATCAACCCTGTTACCAGGCATTAGGCTTTCCATGTGATAAACACCAGCTTCAACCCATTTGCGTTGATCATAAAACTTACGTGTACCAGTTTTAGATCCAGCTGCTGGAGTTTCACCCTGTTCTTTCTCATTAGGAATAGCAGGCTTGCTTGTTTCTACTGAGCCTCTAAGAATTGCACCTGTAATACCAAAACCAAGTTCAGGAGAGCGAGCGGCATCAGCATATACTCGAGCATATTCTGCATCGAATGCTGCTACTAGTGCTGGCCAATCTTTCTTACCTTTTAGTGATGGTAATGGTGAATCAATTTCCAAGTCATTCAACTGACCTAGGTATTGCATACTATATCCTGGAGTAAAAGTAATATCTTTCTCAGAGAATCCGTTAATTTCGAATTCTTCTAATACTTTCACTTTCAAGGTATCCCATGCAGATTGAAGTTGTTGTACAGAATCTTCTAGATCTTGATCTGTAGATTCTTCGGTTATACCAACGTTCACACTCATATCATAACGATACTCGAAATCAGCTGAAGCGCAACCAAACGCTGAGAATCCAGCAGCCCAAGCAGGAACAATAGTTTCTTTGAAACCTAATCCTTTAGTGTAGCCGTATGCGTGAACTGGGCCAGCACCACCGTATGAGAAACATACAAAGTCTCGTGGGCTATATCCTTTACCAGATATCATCGCTCGTAGATGTTGACGAAGTGATAGATCAAGAAGCTCGATAACACCAGCTGCTGCATCTTCTAAAGACAAGCCCATTGGTGTAGCAATCTGCTCTTGAACACACTTTCTACCACGCTCGACGTCCAGTTGTAGAGCTCCACCTAAGAAATTATCTGGATTTAAGTAGCCAAGAATAATATGGCAGTCAGTTACAGATACTGTATCTAATCCGCCTTCTGGCCAACAAGTACCAACTCGATAACCGGCACTATCAGGACCTAACTTAAGTGAATTTGAGTAAGGGTCAATACGCACAAAACTACCTGCACCTGCACCGACACTATCCATAGCAACCATAGGTAGAGATAATACTAGACGGGCCATTTCGCTATCTTTATGGATAGAATAGTTACCGCCAGTGATGAGCGCCATATCAAAACTTGTGCCGCCAATATCTGAACATGCAATATTTTCGTAACCTAATTGCTCACCTAGATACTTAGCACCAATAACTCCACCGATTGGACCTGATACTAATGAGCGAGCTAATTCTTTTGCTTTCCAGCTAATAGTACCACCATGGGTAGCCATAACTCGTACATCAAATTTGGCCCCTTGAGATTGCATAGTATCACTTAGCTTTCCAAGAATTTTTCTTGAAGGCTCAGCAGCATATGCTTCCAAAATTGTAGTGTTAGTTCGATGACTCTCTTTACGAGCTGGGTAGTAATCAACAGAAGCAAAAACAGGAATATCTTTTCCGCTATCTTTAACTACTTTTTCAACGGCATCACGTACCGCATGCTCATGATCTGGATTTAGATAAGAGCTTAGCAAGCTAATAGCGATTGCTTTAACGCCCTGATCAATAAGTTCTTTAGCAGCTTCTGTTGCTTCTGCTACTCTAACAGGTATAACAACAGCACCTTTACAATCGATTCTCTCAGTTACACCACGAGTATCATGAATGTGTACTAAAGATTCATCATATTTATGGCTATTTAAGTGAAGACGATCTTCAAATGCATATCCTAAGTAACACTGGATAGCTCTACCCATTCTGTGGAAATCTTCAAAGCCCTTACTAGTTATTAGCCCTGTACGTAGTCCTTTTCTTCCTACAACACGGTTAAGCATTGCAGTACCAGAAAATACACAAGTAACCATTTCTGGGTATGTGTCTTCAACTGTACGTCCCCAGTTTGCTAATGCATCAATACTTGAAGTAAGTACTGCTTGAGCTTCGTCTGCGTCACTTTGTGCTTTACCGACAACAAAAGTGCCGTCTTTTCTCACAAAGAACGTATCTGTCATAGTTCCGCCTGCATCGATCCCTAGGACCTCGACGGGATTGTTTAAATCGTTCAAGTTTATATCCTCTATTTTTATGAGTTTCTAACTTCATATTTTTTGCTTTAAATATTTTTTTCTGCGCTTCGTATCGATCTCTATCGATTTTTACAAATACTTAAATCACGCTAGAAAAACAAAAAATACCCTCAGATACTACTTTTTTTATATCTATATTTTGATTAAAAAAAACATATAAATCATCAATTTATAAATATAACCGACACCAAAATCCCGCTATTAATCTCTATACATTTAATGTATTTGAGGTAAGCAGTTATTTGATCGGACACAAATTAAACCATGAGAAGTAAGGTGTGTCCAACAATTTCATAAGCTAAATTATTGATATATCATGATACAAATGATAATAATAATTATTTACAAACTATTACACCGCTAAGTCTTTAATTTTATTTTTAATTTTTTTCGTGAGTTCGATACTCGCTGATAATTATTTTTTTCCTTCTTTAAATAGGGAAAAATGGTACTTAAACTTAGGAAGATTAAAATATTTCATAAATTTAATTATTATATCTTTAGTCTGGCTCGATTCTATCAACCTTATGTTGTATTGTTGGCATCTTCGAATTTTTCAAAAACTTTCGCTCAAGGAAGAAAATTTGTTTTTATCAAAAGATCGTCTAAATTTCCTTTGTGAGCATGGATCCTCCGAAATTCTTTTAAATATCACCAGAGGAATTGAAAAAGAGAGTTTACGGGTAACAAAATCAGGGACTTTATCTCAAAATACTCATTCCAAGCTATTAGGGTCTGCTCTTACACACCCACAAATAACAACTGATTTTTCAGAAGCATTACTTGAATTCATAACACCACCATTAAAAGATGCAGACGAAGTGATTCGAGTACTAGAAGATGCTCACTGCTATACTCACCAAAATATTTCTGATGAGTTACTTTGGACAAGCAGCATGCCATGTCAACTAAGTGGTGATAGCAGTATACCTATCGGCATCTATGGATCTTCGAATATTGGAAAAATGAAACATATATATAGAGTAGGGCTTGGTCATCGATACGGAAAGTTAATGCAAACTGTAGCAGGTATTCATTATAATTTTTCAGTGTCGGACGAGGTGATGGATATATTAAGAAAAGCCGAAAAATCTGACTTATCCCTCAAGGACTTTAAAACGAAAAATTATTTTTCATTAATTAGGAATTTTCGTCGCTGTTATTGGCTACTTTTATACCTATTTGGTGCATCCCCTGCGGTTTGTCGCAGTTTTGCAAAAAATAGAGAGCATAGACTTGTAGAGTTTGATAATGATGAACATAGCTTGCACCTACCTTACGCTACATCGTTAAGAATGAGTGATTTAGGATATCAAAGTAAAAACCAAGAAGACTTAATAGTTAACTACAACAGCTTAGATAGTTACATTAAGACACTCAGAAATCAGCTAATTAAGCCGTTTGCAGATTATGAGGTAATCGGATTAAAAGATTCTAGTAAAAATTACAAGCAGCTTAATTCAAACATATTACAAATTGAGAACGAATTTTATAGCCCTATACGGCCTAAAAGATCGAATAGAACAGGGCAAGCGCCATTGAAGGCTTTATCTGAAAAAGGAGTCGAGTACATTGAAGTTCGATGTATTGACCTTAATCCTTTTTTGCCACTTGGTATTGATCGCGATCAAATAGACTTTATGGATCTATTTTTACTAACATGCTTGTTATCAGAGAGCTTACCTTCAAATCAAGATGAGCACACCCGTATACTGAACAATCAAAAGATATTAGTTAATCAGGGAAGGAGTCCAGGTCTCATGCTGCATGATGCAGACGGAACGAGATCTTTTGAAGATTGGAGTAAGTCTATTTTTCAAGAAATGTATGTATTGGCTGATATCCTAGATAAAAATATTCAGACCAAGAGATACAATAAGATTTTGAAAAAATTCGAAATATTAATAGAGAGTCCCTCTCTAACTCCCTCAGGAAAGATTCTGGACGCTATGAAGGAAAGTAAAAAAACTTTTTTTCAATTAGCAATGGATCTTTCACTCAAAAGTCGTAAGTATCTGCAGCAGAGAGAATTTGGGCCAGATAAAATTAAAAAATATACAGACATGGCGATCCAGTCTCATAAAGACCAATCAATGATCGAGGCTGCCGATTCAATGACTTTTAGCAAATTCCTTAAAAAATACTATGAACAGTATGACAAAAAAAAATTGTAGGCTTATTGACCCTTTTTATAAAGATATGCAATCGAACGCTCAGTTAAGTATAGCTTAAATCTCCTATCGAGATAATAAACCACTCTTTGCATATTTTGTTTTCCTATCAACTCGTATGCTGTATTCTCTGGTCTATCGCAAACATAGAAATTATCAACGAAATAATCTGTTGTTACGCCTCTAAATAATTTATATGTTTTCCACAAATTAAAGATATTTAGTTTAACTAGCTCACCCTCAACCTTTAAACACCATTTTTGTTTGCCAACTTTCTTATCCATACCCTTATAAATTAATTTGCCTTGATTGAATTTTTTATCAACATGTTTCATTGATCTGGTATGATTGTTGTGTGCACCACTGAGTCCAGTAGGTGAGCCGCCAGGCATCAAGCTAGCATAGGAAGAGCTAGGTGAAACAAAGTTTGGCACTGTAAAAAATACTAGGGAAATAACGAAACAAAAAACTCTGGCCATTAGTTAAAGTCCTTTTTTGATTGCTAGCATACAAAATATTTTAAGTTTGCCATTAAAATATTCATTATAATATACCAAGTCTTTGTGTATTCTACACACTATGGAGCTGTAATCCACTAAGCTGAAAACAAATTATTTTAAAGTACCTAGGCTTAAAATCTCGTAATAAATATTCACTGGATAACTTTGAAGTCGTGGAGTATTTATAAAAGTGACAAAAACTGTATAAAAATAAAAAACTCTTATTTACAGTTAATTTAGAATTAGTTATTCGAGTACACGAAAGGATGTAGGCGCAGTATGGCAAATGAAAAAAAGATAGATTTTTTAATCTTCATAGCTTGTATAATTCTTCTTGGGATTGCCTATTTTATGCAATATATAATGGGTTTGAGCCCATGTTATCTTTGTATTACTCAAAGGTTTTTTATAGCAATTATTGGTTTATTTTCGCTATTAGCATTTATTCACAATAAAGGCCCTAAAATCTACGGATTAATAGTAGCTTTTAGTGCCCTTATTGGTGGTTTCTTTGCCTCAAAACAATTATGGCTTCAAAGTCTTCCACCTGAGAAAATACCAGCATGTGGACCCCCAGTAGACTATCTTTTTGATTCATTTAATGTGAGCGAGGCTATAAAAATTTTGATTCAGGGTGATGGAAATTGTGCAGCCGTTCAATGGACATTTATAGGTATAAGTATTCCTGGTTGGAGCTTGATATGCTTTATAGCTATCGTCATTTTATCTGTATTGAAAATTATTCGAAACAATAAAACATGTTAAGAGGCATTTTGGTATTACTGATTTTTCAGGGTATCGGTGAATATGTTGTCTATTTGGGGAGTATACCGATACCTTCTTCTGTTGTTGGTATGTTATTATTTTTTTTAGCCCTCTTGGCCATAAATATCCCAATTCCTCCCTGGGTAGAAAAATCTTCAGATCTGTTGATTCGTTTTTTATATCTATTCTTAATTCCTTCATGTGTAGGATGTTTATTTTTAATACAGGAGGATTTGAGTATATGGGTGTATATACTAAGTAGTATTTTCGTATCTACACTTTTAACCTTGTTTTTTGGTAGTCTTATAATGAAATTTTTTCTTGTAAGGCATGATCAAAAAATTAGAGTAGATAGATGACTATGGAAATCATAAATATAATTATTCTTTGCGCTCTGACCATTATAATTTTTAGTTTAATTCACTGGCTTTCAAAAATTACTCATAGCATTTCTTTTTTTCATGTTTTATTTCATCCCATGATTATGAGTGCATTTTTAGTATATATTTTCCTTATATCACTGGAAGTTGATTATCAATCTTATCGAATTGCAAATGAACCTTTTTATTTTTTTCTAGATACAGCTATCGTTGCATTAGCAATACCTTTGTATAAGCAACTGAATCATTTCAAAGAAATATTTAAACCCTTAATTTTGACTTTAATATTTAGCGCCTCTATTGCGAGCCTCAGTGCACTAGGGCTCGCATTTGCTTTTGGCTTAGAAGTAAACGTTCTGACATCCATCGCACCTAAATCTGTAACAACTCCAATAGCACTTCGTATCGCTGAAGAAATTGGAGGAAACCCCAGTATGACCATAGGGATAGTAGTGGCAACTGGGTTAATGGGTATAATTTTTGGGCCTATCATATTTAAAATATTAAACATACAGGATGACCGTATCAGAGGTTATATCCTTGGAATTTCTGCGCATGCCATAGGAAGTGCTTCAGCATTTAAAATTAACCGCAAATGTGGCTCATTCGCGATACTCGGTCTTGGAGTGACGGGAATCTTCACTGCACTAGTTCTACCGTATCTTATATTGCTTATTATCAATCAATAAGGATTGGCATCATTCAGCTATAACTTGCTCTAATTCAACTTCAAAAATAAGAGTAGTCATTGGCTCAATGGTAGGCATTGAGCCAGCTTCACCATAAGCAATATTTGGTGGTAAATAAATTTCCCATTTAGCACCCTCTTTCATTAGCTGTAGTGCTTCAGTCCATCCTGGTATAACTTGACTTAGGTTTATTTTAACCGCTTTTGCACCATCATGCTGCGATGATGCATCAAATTCGCGTCCATCTATGTAAGTGCCTTTATAGTGTACAAGAACATCACTATTCGAATTTGGCGATGCCCCTGTGCCAGGGATGATTATTTTGTATTGTAAGCCACTATCATTTGTAATAACTCCTTCTCTCTTGGCATTTTTTGCTAGGAATTCTTGACCTTCTTTAAAGTTTTTTTCTGCGATTACTATCGCTTTTTCTTGGAATTCAGCAGCCTTTTTTTGCTGCTCCTCATAATATTTCTTTACCGCCTTCTCTGCGTCCTTTTTAGATAATTTAGGTCGTTTATTATTCAATGTATCTTGCATACCGAGAGTGAACGCATCCATATCGATACTAGTTTGTGACTGAAAAAACTGAAGACCTACATCGCCACCAACTATATAGCTAAATTTTTCAATATCTGTCTTTAGTTGACCATCTGATTCAATACCGTTCAAAGTAGATACTTCGTTAACTTTCATATTTACAGTTTTTGAATTTTGTTTCTCAGTACAGGCAATTAAACCAAATATTGCTACGATGATAGCGACTAGGTAAGTAGGTTTCATAAAATTGTCCTTTTTGTCTAATTAAACTAAAGTAATTATAAGATGCCGCATGATAACCCATGCTTAAACTGAATCAAATGCAACTTTCATGAGTAAATAGTTTATTTTTTTCTGACAAAATTGGTGCATCTAAAATAACTAAGTATTTATTAATATTAGTTATTGTCCATTTTGAATCTTTTGCAACACTAGGCTTAAAGTTCTGCAAAAGGGCCCATTTACATAAAGTATTTTGCGCAGATTTTTCTGAGATAAGTTCTAATTTTTTAAGGTCACTTTTAATTTTATTATTATTTTTTATTAGGACTGATGATCCAGTGTAATATTTCCTGGCTCTTCTTAAGGATTGAACAATATTAAGATCCCAGTCCTTAATAGTTCTAATTGCCAAAATTACATCTTTAGTTGATATTTTTATGCCACAATACCCCAGCCAACTACAAAATAGTAATATATTTACATTACCTCTGTATGTATTTTGCAATTCTAAGCAATACTCCTCAACACCAGGCTGAGTATACTGTATTTGGGAATACGACCAAAAGCTATCTTCTTTGAAGTTTATCATACGACTTAAATTACATAGTTTCTCAGCATTTTATTCTTTCACAAACAGCTAAAACTAATTTTTCAATGCCAGTTGCTGCCTCACTCATACTGCCTGCTAGCATATAAGCAGGTGTTGTTATTAAAAGATTGCCTTCATCGATACATATTTCATCTACACTGCACTCTTGATGAATAGCTCCGGTTTTTTCAATAGATTGAGCGGTAGATTTATCATCACCAATCGTAAAAATGACCCCCTTGCCAAACAAGACCCCCACCATAGCTGGGGCAATACACATAGCTCCTATAGGTTTTTTGGCTTTATGCATGTCTTGAACAAAACACTTTAAGTCTTTATTTATTGATAAATCTGAACCTTTGATTGCAAAATCAGATAAGTTTTTTGCAGCACCAAAACCACCAGGTATAATGACTGCATCGAAGTCTATCATCCTAGCCTCAGATAAATTTTTTATATCGCCTCGAGCCAATCGGGCTGACTCAGTAAGTACATTCCTTTCATCACTTTTGATAATATTTCCAGTAATGTGGTTTACGACGTGCATTTGAGGGATGTTTGGAGCAAAACACTGTACTTTTACTCCTATTTTATCCAGATATAAGAGTGTGATGACTACTTCATAAATTTCTGAGCCATCATAAACTCCGCAACCAGACAAAATTACCGCAACTTTTTTTTTCAAAATATCTCCCTACTAATTATTGGCCATCAAAATGAAGTTCGAATATATAATTTCTACCATAAACTATGAAGCTCGAGTATACAAAAGATCCCAAACCCCATGACCCAATCTTTTTCCTTTAGATTCGAATTTGGTGGTTGGACGAAAGTTTGGTCTTACTGAGTAATTACCTTGACCAGCTAGGTTTTTATATCCCTCTGCATTTTCCATCACCTTTAACATCTGCTCTGCGTAATTTTTCCAGTCTGTAGCTAAATGGATAATACCTCCTATCTCCATTTTAAATCTTAAAAAATCTATAAATTCCGATTGTATTAGACGACGCTTATTATGTTTTTTCTTATGCCATGGATCAGGAAAATATATTTGGATACGATGAAAGCTATCATTAATAATGCAATCCTCCAAAACATCTTTTGCATCAGCCATATACACTTTTAGATTTTTTAATTTATGCTCCCCAGCACTATTAATCAATCGTCCCACACCAGGCGAATGTACCTCAATGCCTAAAAAATCTTTTTCTGGTTCAAGTTGAGTCATTTTGAACAATGATTCACCCATCCCAAACCCAATTTCTAAAACTTGAGGAGCATTTCGGCCAAATTGAAGACTAGAATCAAATAGGCCATCGTGAAGACTTACGCCATAATTTAACCAATGACGATCGAAGGCTAATTTTTGACGATCCGTCATTCGCCCTGTTCGTAAAACATAACTTCGTACAGATTTTTTCTTAAATTCAGGTTTAAAAATTTCCAACTTTAGTCGATCCATAATAACTTTTTTATTTTTATCAATCAGGGCGATGAAATTTATTTTTATTCGAATCTTTGATTAAAGAAAAGAACAGAATTAGCCAGCCGACTAAGAGCATACCTCCACCTATTGGAGTAATCATGCCAAAAATTTTAATATCGCTAATTGCCAACAAATAGAGGCTGCCTGAAAAAACAATACAACCTATTGCGAACAACCAACCAATAATTTGCCATTGAGCTCTATCGTCTCTTTGCTCCAAAAGGATTATTGATAATAATACTAGTACATGAAACATCTGATACTGAACAGCAATTTTCCAAACACTAATCATTTCTGAAGAAATGCTGTTTTTAAGCGCATGTGCCCCAAAAGCCCCTAATGCAACGGCAAGGAAACCTAATGTAGCTGTCATACCTGCCAATATTTTCATTTCGAAGTTCTTTTTGTTAGTTAACCAATAAGGGTAATCAAAGTTATTAAAAAAAAACCGCACAATGTGCGGCCTTTTTTAAGAATACAGTTTATTCAGAATTATACTTCCATTGTCATACGAACTCTTTTCATTGCATTTTTTTCTAGTTGTCTTATTCGTTCTGCAGAAACATTATATCTATCTGCTAACTCATGCAAAGTATCTTTTTTATCATTTAGCCAACGGCTCTTGATGATATCTCGACTTCGCTCATCAAGTTTATCTAATGCTTTGGTCATAAGATCGTGGCTATTATTTATCGATTCTGCGGACTCAATTAGTGTAGCTGGATCAGCTTCTTTATCTTCTAGATAGAGAGCAGGTGCTTGATAGGGGTTATCTTCTTCGTCTGAAGAGAAATCAAAACACTCATCATGGCTTGAAAGGCGTTTCTCCATTTCCATGACTTGAGAAACATCTACTCCTAGGTCCTCAGCTATTGCTTTAGCTTCACTATTGGTTAGCCACGATAAATTCTTTTTTGCACCACGCAGATTAAAGAATAATTTTCTCTGTGCTTTCGTTGTAGCAACTTTAACTATGCGCCAATTTCTTAGAACATACTCGTGTATTTCAGCCTTAACCCAATGTACCGCAAAAGAAACTAAGCGAACGTTTTTTTCTGGATTGAAACGCTTAACTGCCTTCATTAAGCCTACATTTCCTTCTTGGATAAGATCTCCCAAAGGTAGGCCATAGCCATTATAAGATCGAGCAATATATATAACAAAGCGAAGGTGAGACATGACTAATTGTCTCGCAGCGTCAAGATCTTCGTTGTAATAAAGATCCTCAGCAAGTGATTGCTCTTCCTCGGCAGAAAGAAGAGCAATCGCATTGGCTCCCTGTATATATGCAGTAATATTTGCTCCTGGAGCCATCCAGTCTAAAATTTGTAAATTTTTACTCATAATAATCTCGAAAATATTGAGGCAATTACTTAACAAGCTTTAAATTTAGAACATATTTATTAATATAACATAACTAACTGTTTTAAATCAATAAAAATTATTTAGACTCTATAGCTGACAGCTGTCTAGTAACTGCTAGCCAGGCTCCTAATAAGCCGAGGGCTACTCCTATTGATACGAGTGATATCATGCCAGAAATTCCCAAACCCTCTAATTCTAATGAGTTTTGATATAGTGCGGAAAGTTTTTCTACAGGCATAGATAGCCAGTAAATAGCAACAGCTATAAAAATCCATGAAAAAATTCCGCCAACAGCTCCATACCAAAAACCTGTATATAAAAATGGTCTTCGAACATAACTATTAGTTCCACCTACAAGCTTGATTACAAGAATCTCTTCACCTCTACTATCAAGGGAGAGAGAAACTGCATTACTAATAATTAATAAAACTCCAAAAGCCAAAATGGCTCCAAGCATGAATGATATTCTCTCGCCAATCAATGATATTGCTTGCAACCTCTTTAGCCACATCATATCAATTTGAATATTTTCTATGAGATGCTCTTTTTTTAACTTAAAAACTAATTTTTTTATAAATTCAGTATTGTTTTGAAACTCCCCTTTTGGCTCGATAAGAAAAACTGGTGGCAATGGGTTTTCATCCAACATTTCTAGTACATCGGCGAAACCAGACTCTACACGGAATTCATCGAGACCCTTTTGGCTTGATATGTATTCAATAGTTTCAATACCCTCTTCTAAGCTTATTTTTTCTTTTAACAACTCAATTTGAGGCTGCGTTACTGTAGTTTTTAAAAATATTGAAATTGTATTTGAGTTATCGCTTATATTTGCTATTTTTTGAAGATTAATTGCTGCAACATAAAAACTTGCTGGTAAACTCAATGCTATTGCTATTACCAAAGAAATGCTCAAAAACCGAAAAGGTAGAGAGCTGAGCCTGCTTGTTGCACTACAAAAAGCTAAATGATGACTATAGATATAACTTTGGAGCCTATTAATAAGGTTTTGATTATTAAAATCATGGCTGGAAAGCAGATTTGAGGAGCTTTTTCTTTTACTTTTCCGTCTACGGTTCTTAATCATGTGGTCTTTTTATCCTCCACTAAAAAACCTTTTTCTAATTTCAATAAACGCTGTGCTATTGATGAGACAAGCTCTAAATCATGAGAGGCAACCAAAACTGTAGAACCAGCTTCGCAAAATTTGTTAAGAACACCCATGATTTCTTCAGATAGCTGTGGATCAAGATTCCCAGTAGGCTCATCAGCTAATAAGATTTTTGGCTTGTGCACAACAGCCCTAGCTATTCCAAGACGTTGCTGTTCGCCTCCTGATAGCGTAATTGGATTCATTTTTTCTTTACCAGATAAGCCTACCTTACCAAGCGCAGCTCTGACTCTTCTTTCAACATCTCGAGGTCGCAAGCCAGAAACCAAAAGAGGTAATGCAACGTTATCGAATATATTTCTGTCAAAAAGTAGCTGATGATTCTGAAATATGACACCAATATTGCGGCGATAATATGGAATTTGTTTACGATCTATACGGCTAAGATTTTTTCCATCAATTAGTAGTTGTCCGCTAGTTGATCTTTCCATAAGCATAATGAGCTTTAGAAGTGTGCTTTTTCCAGCCCCGGAATGTCCGGTTAAAAAAGCCATTTCCCCAGCCCCTAATTCAAAACTCAAGTTTGTTATGGCCTGATGGCCAGAAGGATAGCGCTTATTAACTCTATCGAAAAGAATCATATATCAATAATTCCGGTTGCTACTACTATCAAGAAGTGCCTGAACATACAGCTCCGAATCAAACGGCTCCAAATCATCAAGATTCTCGCCTAGTCCTACGAATCTGATTGGTACATTAAATTTCTTAATTAATGAAAAGATAATTCCTCCTTTTGCTGTTCCATCAAGTTTAGTCAAGACTAATCCAGTCACAGCAACAGAGCTGTGGAATTCTTTCATTTGATTGATTGCGTTTTGACCAGTCCCCGCATCTATGACCAATAAAACCTCATGAGGAGCTAGATGATCAATTTTATTAATAACACGTTTAATTTTTTTTAACTCTTCCATTAAGTAATTTTTTGTATGAAGCCTGCCTGCTGTATCAGCTAATAGTATGTCAATATTGTTTGATTTAGCAGATTCTATAGCATCGAAAATTACTGATGCGCTATCTGATCCTTCTCCTTGCGAAACTACGGGTATATTATTAACTTTTCCCCAGTCTTTAAGTTGTTCAACGGCTGCAGCTCTATAAGTATCTCCAGCTGCAAGCATTATGGATTTACCTTTCTGGCTATAATATTTGGCAATTTTTCCGATAGTTGTTGTTTTACCCACTCCATTAACACCAACTACGAGTATTATGAATGGTGATTCTTTATCGTCTATTTCCAGATCTTTTTGTGCACTAAAAAGCTTTTGCATTAGGATATTTTGTAAGGTTTTATATAGCGTATTCCAATCCACTAACTTTGTATTTTTGAAAGAGTCTGATAGTTCTTTTATTATTTCTTCGGTCGTTTCTATACCTACATCTGCAAGGATTAGCCTATCCTCTAGTTTTTCGAGAAGCTGATCATCAATTTTTTGTTCGGTTTTAAAAAAATCATTAATTTTGAGTCCTGTTTTTGTTAAGGCATTAAGAAATTTATTCCGAACATTACTTTTTTGCATATTCAAATCATGACTCTGTTGAGATTCTTCACTCAAATGCTTTGTAACTAGATCGTCATTTTCATCACGAACATCTTTCGATGATCTTTTTGGGTTCGACTCTGGTATTTTTTCCCGTGAAAAAAACTGCAAGAAAGTCTTTTTTTTAGCAGGCTTTGTCGCAACATCTTTTTCACTCGAAGAATTTTTTTTTGTTCCTGATTCAGACATTATTTTCCCTCTGTGAAAAGTAACAATGTATGCTATCACTTTAATACGAGAAAAACGCTTTGAAAAACTTAAATAACACCACATTCTCACAGAATAAATCAAAGAATCAAGTTCGTATTAACGGAGGCAGCCTTCGCGGACAAAAAATAATTTTTTCAAATACCTCAGGTTTAAGGCCAACTGGAAATCGAATTAAAGAAACTTTATTCAACTGGATTGGCCAGCATGTTGAGAACTCAAATTGCTTAGATCTATTCTCCGGATCAGGTTCGCTAGGAATTGAGTCCATCTCACACGGTGCTAAAAGTGTGACAATGATAGAGAAAAACCATTTTGCATTTTTAGCGATAAAAAATAGCTGCGCACGACTGAATATAAAAAATGTAACTATTATAGAGGCTGATGCTATAAAATGGATTAGTAAAGAAAGCAACGGAGCGACTTTTGATTTAGTTTTTTTAGATCCTCCTTTCATGTCTGATCTAGTTCCTGTATGTTGCAATATATTGGAGAAAAATAAATTACTATCGAGTCCCTGTTATATTTATGTCGAAACAACTAAGAAACAGAAAGGTTTGTGCGTCCCAGAAAATTGGATACTTCTCAAGGATAAGGTTACAGGGCAGGTAGCTTACAAGTTGTATCTTCGAAATTGAGCCCTAATCGTAATACATATAGTATTAGAAAATAATAGAGAATTTAGAAAATTGAAAACCATAGTTTACCCAGGAACATTCGACCCAATAACCAATGGTCATATTGATCTTATAGAGCGGGCGAGCAATTTATTTGATCACGTAATAGTTGCGATTGCCAGTAGCAAAAGAAAAGAGCCCCTTTTTGATATGAATGAAAGAATAAGGCTATCTTCTGAAGCTCTAAAAAATTTTAGCAATGTAGAGGTTCTCGGTTTTGACTATCTTTTAGTAAACTTTGTTAAAGACCAACATGCTGATGCAATCCTTCGTGGCCTTCGTGCAGTATCAGACTTTGAATATGAATTTCAATTAGCAAATATGAATCGTGCTCTTTCACCGAAAATAGAAAGTATATTTCTTACGCCTTCAGAAAAACTATCTTATATATCATCTTCACTAGTCAAAGAGATCGGATCACTGGGTGGTGATATTAATGCCTTCGTACCACCGTGCGTTCGTAACGCACTGGCCTTGAAGTTCAATAGCCCCTAAAAAGTAATAGTTCGCAAGAAATTATTTTTGACATGTTGAACAATATACCGAGGAACGCTGTCCTAGCCTTATTTCTTTGAGTAAACTTTTACATTTTAGACAAGGTTTACCTCCTCGACCATAAACATAAAGCTTTTGCCTGAAATAACCAGGCTTTCCATCATTGCCAGAAAAATCTTGTAATGTAGTACCACCTTGTTTAATTGCAGATGAAAGAACCTCAATAATATTAGATGCTAAAGTCTCGTAGGCAGGAAAAGAAATTCTCCCCGCAGCCTTTTTCGGATTTATGCCGCTTAAAAATAAAGCTTCGTTTGCATAAATATTTCCCACACCTACTACATTTTTATTGTCCATCAAGAACTGTTTTACTGATATTGCTCTTCCACGCGATAACAAATGTAATCTACTGGCATCAAATTCTGCTGAAAATGGCTCGGGGCCTAAATTCCTCAACAGCTTATGTTCTTCAGGATTTCCTTCGACCCATAAAATAGACCCAAATCTTCTAGGATCTGAATAGCGCAACAAAACTCTATTATCAAAAAATATATCCACATGATCGTGTTTTTCGGGAAGAGAGTCGTCTGGCAGCACTTTAAGATTTCCGGACATTCCCAAATGAATCATCATATGTCCATGAGGGAATCTAAAAAGCATATATTTCGAACGCTGTCTGCCACTTTCAAGTTTTCGATTATTTAATATTACAGATAAGTTTTTAGGGACCGGCCAGCGTAAATTCCCGTTTCTAACAGTTACATGCGATATTTTTTTTCCTAAAATATAGGGTAGCACCCCCCGTAAAGTTACAACCACCTCTGGTAATTCAGGCATATTTGCCTCTCAATAAAATTTATTATCCAGAACGACAAAACCCCGATCTCTCGAGGTTTTAAAATTTAAAAATTCGACTTTAAATTAACTAATTACTTAATTTTTGATTCTTTATATGCAACATGTTTTCTTATAACTGGATCATATTTGCTAAATTCTAATTTATCAGGTTGAGTACGTTTGTTCTTATCAGTAGTATAATAATGACCTGTTCCAGCACTAGAAACTAACTTAATTTTATCTCTTCCTTTAGCCATATAATTTCTCCTTAAATCTTCTCGCCGCGCTTACGAATATCTGCAAGAACTTTATTAATACCCAGTTTATCGACTATTCGTATCCCCTTCGCAGAGAGACGCAGCTTAACAAAGCGTTTCTCATCTTCGATCCAAAACCGATGTGAATGTAGATTAGGCTCGAAACGACGACGGGTTCTATTTTTCGCGTGCGAAACATTGTTTCCTGACATTGGTCGCTTGCCGGTAACTTGACATACTTTAGACATTTTGTTGGCTCTTATGCTTACACCGTCGATTTTGACGACTAATTTATTTGTTTATTTCAAGAAATCAAAGACAGCTGTACAAGCTATTACTCGAAATGATTTTAAGTCGAGTTTTATACCAGAACCGTCTTGTTGAAGCAACAAAAATTCTATTGAATTGTTTGTATTTTGAAATTATATGTTTATTTTGTAGTGATATAATGGTGATTAATTTCGAAAATTAATCACTCAATGTTATCTTGTAAGGCTTGGATAAAATTTTTTTAGGGCAGTATTATGCACTCCTTAGTTAATAAGCGTGTCTTGCTTGGTGTTACAGGCGGCATAGCAGCATACAAAAGTGCTGAAGTCATCAGGCGCTTAATAGATTTAGGCGCTACAGTCAAAGTCGTAATGACTCGGTCAGCGCATGATTTTATTACTCCTCTTACCCTGCAAGCCCTTTCGGGGAACCCTGTCCATACTAAGCTTTTAGATACAGAAGCTGAGGCAGCTATGGGTCATATCGAACTTGCAAGATGGGCTGACGTAATATTGATAACACCTGCATCAGCAAACTTCATAGCAAGAATGGCAGCTGGTCAAGCTGATGATCTCCTATCAACATTATGTTTGGCTAGTCGCTCTAAGGTAGCTATCGCCCCAGCTATGAACCAGGCTATGTGGAGAAATCAAAGTACACAAAACAATCTTACAAATTTAGATAAACGTGGAATAAAAATATTTGGCCCAGATAAGGGATCACAGGCATGCGGTGATACAGGGCCAGGAAGGATGCTTGAGCCGCAAGCTATTGCGAACCTCACCTCTGGGCTATTTGAAACAGGATCCCTTGCTGGTTTAAGAGTTGTAATAACTGCAGGGCCAACAAGAGAAGATATTGATCCGGTGCGTTATGTAAGTAATAAAAGCTCTGGAAAAATGGGTTATGCTCTTGTTGAGGCTGCCCTTGAAGCTGGTGCAGAAACAATACTAATAAGTGGACCTGTGAGCTTAAACCCACCAGATAGAGCTAAAACTATTCACGTTAAGAGCGCTGAAGAAATGCATAGGGTCTCGATAAGAGAGGCTGCGAATTGTCAGCTTTTTATCGCGTGTGCTGCTGTGGCTGATTATCGACCAAAACAAAAATTTACAAAAAAAATTAAAAAAAATAGTGATTTTATGGATATAAGTTTTATCAAAAACCCTGATATAGTCAGTGATATCAGCACTCTTTGCAACAAACCTTTTACAGTTGGCTTTGCAGCAGAAACACAAGAAAATAAAGAATCCTTAGAAAAGATTGCATTTGAAAAACTTCAAAGAAAAAAATTAGACTTAATAATAGCTAATAACATATCAAGTGGATCAATTGGTTTTGATAGCGATTATAATTCTGTTGTAGTAATTGATGAAAATAGCTCAGAAATTTTCCCAAGAATAAGAAAAACTCAGTTATCGAGACAATTGATCTCGAAAATTTCACAAAAGATCAAAATTAAAAATAAAGAGTTATAATGTTATAAGCAATTAAAAAGAAATTTAAAAATTATACATATAATCAGGATTAAAAATGTCACTATCAATTGAGGCAGCTAAGAATATAACAACGGTTCTTTCAGAAGCGTTGCCATATATTCAGCAGTTTACCGGAAAAACTATTGTTATCAAATTTGGTGGCAATGCAATGGTCGATGAAAAGCTGAAAGCTGGCTTTGCTAGAGATATAGTGATGATGAAGCTAGTGGGGATCAATCCAGTTATAGTTCATGGGGGCGGACCCCAGATTGGAAACTTATTAACAGAGCTGGGTATCCAATCTCATTTTGTGGATGGTATGCGAGTAACCGATAGTAAGACTATGGACGTAGTTGAAATGGTTTTGGGCGGTGCAGTAAATAAAGAGATTGTTCACCTGATAAATCAGGCTGGAGGTAAAGCTGTTGGAGTCACAGGAAAAGATGGCCAGCTAATAAAGGCGCAGAAATTAAAACTATCTGGAAATGCATCAAAGAAAAAATCCCCTGAATTGCAAGTACCAGAAATTATCGATATTGGACAAGTAGGAGAAGTTGTATCGATTAATACAGATGTTATAGATATGTTGACTTCAAGCAATTTTATACCAGTAATAGCACCGATAGGAGTAGACGATCAAGGGAGATCATACAACATTAATGCCGATTTGGTTGCTGGAAAAATCGCTGAAGTCCTAAAAGCTGAAAAATTGATGCTTCTTACAAACGTATCTGGTTTACAAGATAAAAGTGGTAAAGTTCTGACGGGATTATCAACGTTGCAAGTGGATAACTTAATTACAGATGGAACCATTTTTGGAGGCATGCTTCCCAAGATTAAATGTGCCATAAATGCTGTTAAGTCTGGAACCATAAGTGCTCATATTATAGATGGTAGAGTTAATCATGCTGCTTTATTGGAGATTTTCACTGACCAAGGTGTTGGTACAAAAATTACTAGCAAGAAAGGATAGGAATTAGTCTGCGAATGGCTATTAAAAAAAATTCTAGAAAACGACAAATATTACAATCCTTAGCCTTGATGTTGGAAAAGACTCCCGGCGGAAAAATAACAACTGCTAAATTAGCAAAAGAGATAGGTGTTTCAGAAGCGGCGCTATATCGGCATTTTCCTAGTAAAACAAAAATGTATGAGGGTTTGATTGATTTCATCGAGAATACTATATTTAGTCGTATAGTAACTATTTTAAAAGAAGAAGCAGACACAACCGAACGCTGCTACAGAATACTCACACTCATATTAACTTTTTCTGAACGTAATCCCGGTATAACTAGAATATTAACAGGAGATGCCTTGACTGGAGAAACCACAAAGCTTCACGGGCGCGTTAAACAACTATTTGATCGAATAGAGGCTCAGTTAAAACAAATTTTACGGGAAGCTGAAATCAATTATGGTACTCGTACAACTTTTACAGTGTCTGTATCAGCAAATATGTTATTAGCCTTGACGGAAGGTCGTATAACTCAGTTTGTCCGGAGTAACTTTGAGTATCCCCCGACCAAAAACTGGAAGGATCAATGGTCACTTGCTATGGTTGGGTTTTTTCGAGATTAGTCAGTATCATATTTGTAGTTAAAGAAAAAAATTTAGTCATAGCTCGAATGTATAGCGTAAAATAGATTCTTGATTGCATTCTTACCCCGTTTCTATGGAGAAAATTAGATTCAGATGCCAGATAAAATTCCACAAGATTCTATAGGACTTGTCGTTCCAGAAACTATTAAGTTTGATGAACCACTAGAATTGGCCTGTGGGCGAACTTTAATTAACTACCAGCTCGTTATTGAAACATATGGCAAACTCAATGAAGAAAAAAATAATGCTATCCTTATATGCCATGCTCTAAGTGGTCATCATCATGCTGCTGGATATCACTCCCCCGCTGACTGGAAACCAGGATGGTGGGAAAACTATATTGGGCCAGGAAAACCAATTGATACTGATCGCTTTTTTGTAGTTTGTCCAAATAATTTAGGAGGCTGTCATGGAAGTACTGGGCCTAGCTCAATAAATCCAGAAACAGGAAAAGTATGGGGTGTAACATTCCCCCCTTTAAGAGTTAGGGACTGGGTTAATAGCCAAGCTAACCTCGCTGATAAACTCAATATAAAAAAATGGGCCGCTGTAATAGGGGGGAGCTTAGGTGGCATGCAAGCTATGCGTTGGGCTCTTGAGTTTCCAGATCGTATCAATCATGCAATAGTTATTGCCTCAGCAATGAAACTTAGTGCGCAAAATATTGCATTTAATGAAATGGCAAGAAACGCTATTAAATCAGATCCCGATTTCCAGAATGGCAATTTTATTGAAAAAAATACACAACCGCGCAATGGTTTAGCCCTAGCAAGAATGATTGGTCATGTGACATATCTTTCTGATGAACAGATGGGTAGTAAGTTTGGTCGATCAATAAGTGCTGGCTCTTTTCAACAAGGTCAATATAACCCAGTCGAATTCGAAGTAGAGAGCTACCTTCGACATCAGGGTGATGCATTTTCAGGAAGTTTTGACGCTAATAGCTATTTGCTAATGGCCAGGATGCTAGATTATTTTGATTTGGCCAGAGAGTATGATGACGATCCAATAAAAGCGTTTAGTGTAGCTGAATGCGATTTCTTAGTAATTTCTTTTTTATCTGATTGGCGATTCTCTTCAGCACGTTCGGAAGAGATTGTGAGTGCTCTAATAGATGCAAAAAAAAATGTTTCATATGCTGCCATTCAATCTAATTTGGGGCATGATGCATTTCTACTTAAAAACGAAAATTATGAAAAAACTTTGGCTACATATATGAATCGTATACTCACTAAGAATGGACATGAGAGGCAAACTGATACTCAAAAAGGAAAAATATCATGAGCCCACGAACAGATTTAAAAATTATAAAGAATTGGGTGACAGTTAACAGTAGAATTTTAGATTTGGCCTGTGGGGATGGATTGTTGCTCAAAGAGCTTCTATTAGAAAAAAGAATTGAGGGTTATGGTCTAGAAATTGATCCAGAAAAAATCACTGAAGCAATATCGAACGATATTAATGTCATTGCAACCAACCTTGACATCGGATTATCTCAATTCTCTGACAAAAGTTTTGATACCGTGATAATGACTGAGGCTTTGCAGGCAATGAAAAACCCAGATCTTGTATTAGATGAGATGCTTAGGGTGGGGAAAAACTGTATTGTCACTTTTCCTAATTTTGGTTACTGGCGCGCAAGAATCTCTTTAGCGGTTTATGGTCGTATGCCTGTTACCAAAAAACTTAACTATCAGTGGTACAATACACCTAATATACATTTCTGCACCGTCTCTGATTTTGAAACATTATGTGCAAAAAAAAATATTCTTATTAAGAAGAGGAGATTTGCTGCAGAACATTTTGCGGATAAGTTTCTCAAAGGAATTTTACCTAATTTATTCTCCGATACTGCAATTTACCTATTAAGCAAATAAATGAAGTATATCTATATACCATTAGGAGCATCGATAATGCTTAATTTAAAAAAAATTGTTCTTATATGTCTTCTGTATCTATTACATTTTCCTGTTTTTGCAGATAAGAAACCTTACAAAGAAATCGGTGCATATAGGGTATTCTATAGTGCTTTCAATAGTAGTTTTATCCTACCAAATATTGCTGAAGCATACGGCATAGCTCGCGGTAAAGATAAAGGATTAGTCACTATTGGAGTAACCATAGATGGAAAGATTGGAGGAGTAGAGGCTATCATCGCTGGTAATATTTCAAATATGCTTTCACAACAACAAAACTTAAAGTTCATTGAGATTAAAGATCGTGATGCTGTTTACTATATCGCTCCATTCAAATATTACAATGAAGATTTTTTGACATTTAAACTTACTATAAGAACAAAAAAAGAAGATGAAAGTTTTCCGATCTCGTTTCAAAAAAAATTTTATTATGAAAAATAATAAAATTTATTACAGTATCATTATGATTGGCCATATTAAATTAAAGGATAGTAATTTATGAAAGCTGTAATTGCTTCAAGCAATCAAGGTAAACTTCGTGAATTTGAACGTCTATTTGATGATATTGCAATTGAAATTGAGCCACAATCAAAATTTAACGTGCCCGATGCTGTTGAAGATGGTTTAAGCTTCGTAGAAAACGCTCTGATTAAAGCTAGGCATGCCTCGAGGCTCACAAATTTACCCTCAATAGCAGATGATTCTGGTTTAGAGGTTGATTATTTAAAAGGTGCTCCTGGAATATACTCATCACGATTTGCCGGCAATAACGCGACAGACAAAGAAAATATATCAAAATTATTGTTAGCGTTAAATGATGTTCCTCTTTCTAAGCGTATAGCCCGCTACCAGTGTGTTATAGTAAAAATGGATCATCCTAATGATCCGACTCCAATTATTGCTCAAGGAAGTTGGGAAGGTTTAATCGCGCTTGAGCCTAAAGGTCATCGAGGTTTTGGTTATGATCCAATTTTTTATATACCGGAACTAAAATGTATGTCGGCTGAACTAGAAAATAATGTGAAAAATAAAGTTAGTCATCGAAGTCAAGCAATGGCTGTGCTAATGGAAAAATTATATTTAACTTCAAACAATGGTTTAAAAAATTAATTATAAAATGTGCGGGGATATCATGACAAAAACAGCCACACTGCTTGTAAGCTGCCCTGATAAGAAAGGTATCATTCAAGCGGTAACTAAGTTTTTATTATCTCATAACGCTAATATTTTGCATGCTAATCAACATTTAGACACAGAAAATAATTTATTTTTGATGAGGCTAGAGTGGGATGTTGCTGATTTTTCCCTTTGTGAAAATGAGTTCCATTCTAATTTTGAAGAGATTGCTAAAAAATATAGCATGGACTGGCGGCTAAAATCTAATCAAATAAAAAATAGAGTGGCCATAATGGTTTCTCATTATGATCACTGTTTAGCTGATTTGTTGCACAAGCATAAAAATGGTGACCTAGACTGTGAAATTTCTGTTGTTTTAAGCAACCACAAAAATGCAGAAGAGTTAGTCAAATTTTATGGCATCCCCTTTCATTATATTAAAGTTACAAAGGAAAATAAGGGGGAGGCTGAACAAAAACAAAATGAAATACTGGATAGATTAGATATAGACCTCATAGTTTTGGCCAGATACATGCAAATTTTGTCTCCTGACTTTATCAGAAGATATCCTGAAAAAATTATCAATATACATCACTCGTTTTTACCTGCATTTATAGGTGCCAAGCCATATCACAGAGCTTACGAGCGTGGAGTAAAATTGATTGGAGCAACAAGCCATTATGTTACTGAGGAATTAGACGGAGGACCAATTATAGAGCAAGACATTGCTCGTGTTTCTCATCGTGATCAGATTTCAGATTTGACTAGAAAAGGCAGAGATTTAGAGAGAGTTGTGCTTTCTAGGGCTCTAAGAAGGCATATTGAAAACAGAATATTAATTTATGCGAATAAAACGGTTGTCTTTAAATAAATAATACAAGTACTAACAATCTTAAGCGTAAATTTATGCATTATCCAAAATTATGCCTTCCGCCACTTTCACTTTATATCCATATTCCATGGTGCATAAAAAAATGTCCATATTGCGACTTTAATTCACATACAAAAACAATAGATATACCGGAAAAAAAATATTTAATGTCTCTCATTGATGACCTGGATAAGTCATTACATCTTGTTCAAGGGAGGAAGCTAACTTCAATTTTTTTTGGTGGGGGGACACCGAGTTTATTATCAGCAAACGCAATTGGAGAAATAATTGAGGCGGTGGGAATCCGTATAGGCTTTAAAGAAAATATAGAAATTACACTAGAGGCTAACCCAGGGGCCTTTGAACAAAAAAAGTTTGCTGACTATAAGGGTAATGGAATTAATAGGCTGTCTATCGGTATACAAAGTTTTAATAATATTCAATTAGTGGCACTTGGAAGAATACATTCTTCAGAGCAAGCTGTCTGTGCTGTAGAAAATGCAAAACTTGCAGGATTTGACAATATAAACCTAGATTTAATGCATGGTTTACCTGGACAAACAATTGATTTAGCAATGAATGATCTTATGTATGCTATCAAATTAGACCCTAAACATATTTCATGGTATCAACTTACAATTGAACCAAATACTGAATTTTTTAATAAACCTCCATTACTGCCAACTGATATAATACTTGAAGAAATACAAAATAAAGGAAGAGTGTTATTAGAAAATTCTGGTTATAACCAATATGAGATATCTGCATATTGCAAAGGAAGTAATAAAGCTTTACATAACATGAACTATTGGGAATTTGGAGATTATCTTGGAATAGGGGCGGGAGCACATGGAAAAATAACTTTGCCAAAAGAAAAAAAAATTATACGGACACAAAAAACAAGGTCTCCAAAAGACTACCTAAATGAAAAAAAATTATATGTATCCAAATGCAAAGATATTCCTTTAGAGGAACTACCATTAGAGTTCATGATGAACGCACTTAGAATAAATCAGGGTGTTTCAAATGAAATATTTGAAGATAGAACTGGGTTATCTTATCAAGACATACTCCCATCGCTCAAAAAACTAAAGGAGCAAAGATTAATTAAAGATTCAGATAAAAGTATCTGTCCAACTAAAAAAGGTCGTATGCTCCTAAATTCTATACTAGAGTATTTTTAGAAAAATAAATCCTAGTATCCAAAAAATACAAATTATCTGTTAAAATTGAAAGCCTGTGGTAGAGTATAAAAAATACAACAGATTTTTTTTCTTAAATTATATTAAATTAACATATGTATCATTTAAATCATTATTCGTAATAAGTTTACGATTGATGTTTGTTTGCCACCTAGAGCAAGTGCTATCATTACGATACCTTGTTTTGATTTTTTTACACTAATAATGGAGATTTTCTAGTATGAGCGAAAATATCGTTCACGTCACTGATACAAGTTTTGAAAATGATGTTACAAATTCCAAAATTCCTGTTTTACTTGATTTTTGGGCTGCATGGTGCGGACCATGTAAAATGATTGCACCTATGCTTGACGACATATCAAATGATTACGCTGATCGCATAAAAATATGCAAAATGGATGTAGATGATAATCCAAATACTCCCAACAAATTTAACGTTAGAGGTATTCCAACTTTAATAATGTTCAAGGACGGTAATGTAGAGGCAACAAAGGTTGGTGCTCTCTCTAAAGTTCAACTAATTGAATTTATAGAGTCAAATTTATAATATAAATCCCTCATTCTTACGTTTAATCTATTGCGGTTTACTGTTTTGAAGCCTATACTTAATTGTACTGCAGTATAGTTATCCTAAAATCGAGAAAATCAAAAAAATTACAACTATAAATTCTGTAAGTAGCCACATTATTTTTGGTTACTACTCCATCTAAATTTAATAACTGTGTATACCTCAATCTATGAATCTAACTGAATTGAAAACTAAACCCATTGATGAACTAATAAAAATAGCTTCGGAAAATGGTCTCGATAATCTAGCTCGCTCAAGAAAACAAGATGTTATTTTTAGCATATTGAAGCGCCATGCAAAAAGCGGTGAGGATATTTATGGCGAAGGTGTTTTGGAAATTCTTCCTGATGGTTTTGGTTTTTTAAGATCTTCAGATGCGTCCTATTTAGCTGGACCAGACGATATTTATGTATCACCAAGTCAAATTCGCCGTTTCAATCTTAGAACTGGGGATTCAATTGCTGGAAAGATTAGGCCGCCAAAAGAGGGTGAGCGGTATTTTGCAATGCTCAAGCTTGATAAAATTAATTTTGATAAGCCTGAAGATGCACGTAATAAAATTTTATTTGAAAATTTAACACCTCTTTTTCCAGACGAACGTCTAGTTTTAGAGGCGGGAAATGGCTCTACAGAAGACCTAACTGGGAGAATAATTGACCTAATTTCACCAATAGGAAAAGGTCAGCGTGGTTTAATAGTTGCACCCCCAAAAGTCGGTAAAACCATAATGATGCAGCATACAGCTCAAGCTATTATTCGAAATAATCCTGAGTGTCATATTATTGTACTTCTTATAGATGAAAGACCTGAAGAAGTTACCGAAATGCAACGAACTGTTCGAGGAGAAGTGGTTGCATCAACCTTTGATGAACCGCCCTCGCGCCATGTGCAAGTTGCCGAGATGGTAATAGAAAAAGCTAAAAGACTTGTTGAACATAAAAAAGATGTAGTGATACTACTTGATTCTATCACGCGTCTTGCTAGAGCTTATAATACTGTTCAGCCATCTTCAGGTAAGGTTTTAACTGGTGGTGTTGATGCTCATGCTCTTGAAAGGCCAAAACGTTTTTTTGGTGCAGCTAGGAATATTGAACAAGGGGGTAGTCTAACGATTATAGCGACTGCACTTGTAGAAACTGGGTCTAAAATGGATGAGGTGATATATGAAGAATTCAAAGGAACAGGAAATCTTGAGCTCCACTTGGATCGAAAAGTATCTGAGAAAAGGGTTTACCCGGCGATAAATATCAGGCGTTCAGGTACGCGTCGCGAAGACCTTTTGATGTCTGAAGAAGATTTACAGAAGGTTTGGATTCTTAGAAAATTACTCCATAGTATGGAAGATTCCGATGCTATTGAATTTTTGATAGACAAGCTTAAAGGATCGACTACAAATAACGAATTTTTCCTTTCTATGAAGAAAAAGAAATAAAGCACCTAATACTTACGATGTTCAAGTTTTATCATGGTGATAGCCTAAAAATAGACCAATTTTTTCCATCAAACTTATACTGGAATCTATCATGAAGGCGATTTTTTCCGCCTTGCCAAAACTCAACCTCAATGGGAACTACTCTATACCCTCCCCAGAATTTAGGTAATGGTACATCTGTATCAGCATATTTCTCTTCTAGCCGAAAGAATTCGTCCTCAAAAGTTTTTCGAGAATCTATCACTTCACTTTGGGATGAAGCCCATGCTCCAATTTGACTAGCTCTTGGGCGTTTTTTAAAATAAATGCTAGATTCCTCTATTGAGAGTAATTGTGCTTTTCCGCCAACTATCACCTGACGATCAAGGTTAAACCAAGGGAATAACAGACTTACATTAGAATTATTTTTTATATCTATAGCTTTTCGACTTTTAAGATTGGTATAGAATGTAAAGCCTTTTTTATTGAAATCTTTCAACAAAACTGTACGCTGCCATGATTCTCCATTCTTATTAGTTGTCGCTAAGGACATAGCGGTCGGATCAGAAAGATCCGCCTGAAGTGCTTCATCCATCCAACAAGAAAATTGATCTATGGGGCAATTTTTTAGTGACTTTCTAATTAAAGAGTCATATTGATATTCTCGACGAGTATCTTCAAGGGACATTTATGTTCTCCAAAGCATACAAATTTTTAAATCGCCAATTAGGGTTAGGGGAAGCAATTTAAAGAAGCCTGACACTCAATATTCCCTCTACACTAGATATTTTTTCTAGCAGCTCTTGAGTGGGCTCTGATTCAACATCTATAATGTTGTATGCTGTCTCGTTCCTACTCTTATTGACCATATCGATTACATTAAGACTGCAGTCAGCCAAGAGAGTCAGAACATTTCCTAAAACTTTTGGGACATTATTGTTACAAAAAGTAATTCTATATCCACCATGTCTTGGCATTTTTGTTTTTGGAAAATTAACCGAATTTGAAATATTACCTTGCTCAAGATATTCCATCAATTGATCCGCAGCCATAACAGCGCAGTTCTCTTCAGCCTCACTTGTGCTCGCCCCGATATGTGGCATCAATAACACATCCTCACGGCCTAAAATATCTGGTGTGGGGAAGTCTGTTACATATTTATTTAGTTTGTTGTTTTCTAGAGCCTGTTTCACTGCAGACGTATCTACAACCTCCTCACGAGCAAAATTTAATAGGACGGCAGAGCTCTTCATAAGCGCTAATGCTTCCCTATTGATTAAATGTTTAGTTATATCGAGTGCTGGAACATGTATAGTTATGAAATCAGCCTCTGATAGCAAGCTTTGGAGGCTATCCATCTTTTTAACTTTATGAGACAAACGCCATGCAGCCTCAACTGACATCGCTGGATCAAAACCAATAACATTCATACCTAATTCTAGTGCCATATTTGCAACCATAGAGCCTATAGCCCCAAGGCCTACCACACCCAGTGTTTTTCCAGAGATTTCAGATCCCGCAAATTGACTCTTTTGTTTTTCAAGTAGCTTTGACATTTCAGATGAATCTTTAATTTCAGTTAACCCTTGTACATAATTCATACCTCCAAAAATATCTCTAGAAGACATTAAGAGCGCAGATGCAACAAGCTCTTTTACCGCGTTAGCGTTCGCGCCCGGAGTATTGAACACAACAACTCCTCTTTCAGTAAATTTATCAATTGGAATATTATTTACACCTGCTCCAGCTCTAGCAACGGCTTTAACACTAGGGGGTATTTCCTCATCATGCAGTTTTTGACTTCTAAGTATAAATGCATCTGGGTCAGAAACATCATCAGTAACAGTATATCTTCCAACTTCAAAACGACTGAGACCTTTAGACGAGATTTTGTTATAAGTACGTATTTTATGCATATCTTTGCTCTATGTATGTATTGTTTTTAATGTTCTCATAATACCTCGTGATACGCCCATGTGATCCAAGGCATTAATGCTTCAAGGTCTGAAGAATCTATTGTTGCCCCACCCCAGATCCTTAAACCTGCTGGAGCATCACGGTAAGAACCTATATCGAACGCCACCTCTTCTTTTGCCAACAATTTGACTAATTGTTTTACCTTGTCCGCTTCAAGATCTAAAATTAAACAAATACTAGTATTTGAAATCGTATCATAATCTTTTGCTAAAAAATCAATCCAGCTATTGTCCTTGACAAATTCTTTAATAACTTCAAGATTATTTTTTGATCTTAATATTGCTCCTTGTAGTCCTCCGATAGATTTAACCCAATTGATGGCATCAAGGTAATCTGCAACACAAAGCATAGACGGAGTATTTATAGTCTCACCTCTAAATATACCCTCAATTAACTTACCATTCTTAGTCAATCTAAATATCTTGGGCATAGGCCAGGGTGGCGTATAACTCTCAAGTCGTTGAACTGCACGCGGACTTAATATGATGACTCCGTGAGCACCCTCACCACCTAAAACTTTTTGCCAACTAAAAGTTACGACATCAAGTTTTTCCCATGGCATATCCATAGCAAAAACAGCTGATGTTGCATCACAGATGGTAAGGCCTTTTCTGTCAGATGCAATCCATTCGGCATTGGGTACTTTAACCCCAGATGTAGTACCATTCCATGTAAAAACAATATCATTATCTGGATCTGCTTTGCTAAGATCCGGAAGATAACCATAATCGGCACTGAAAGATTTTACATTTTTGAGTTTTAGTTGGTTTAAGATATCAGTCACCCATCCTTTACCAAAGGACTCCCATGAGAAAACGTCAGTACTTCTTTGTCCAAGCAAAGACCACATAGCCATCTCGAAAGCACCGGTATCAGAAGCCGGAACGATACCAACTAAATAATTTTTTGGTAAACCGAGCATCTCTGATGTTTCATAACAAGCTTGATCCAAAGCAGCTTTTCCAACTGCAGCTCGATGCGAGCGACCTAATGTCTGAAGGTCTAAATTATTTACGTCATAGCCAGGCCTCTTGCTACAGGGTCCTGAAGAAAAATTAGGATTAGTTGGTTTCATTGATGGTTTCATAATTTTTGCCTAAAAGATTTAGTATTAGAAATTTAATAAAACCTACTTAATAAAAATCTCTTTTGTTTAAATGCTATTTGGAAGTATTGCGTTCTTTTTTTATTAAGAAGGAGGCAACTTTAAGCATATCACGCTGACTACCAGCACTTCTTCCTGAGATTCTATATTTTCCATTGATTACTATTTCTGGAGTGCCTCTTAACCTGTATTTCTCTTGTTTTTTTTCTGCTATGTCAACAGCCATTTCTATCGTTCCTGAATTAAAAATTTTAGAAAAATCTTTTGGTTCTATGCCGTGAGAAATAAAGATATCTGCAATTTCGCTTTCGCTCTTCAATTTCTTATTTTGAAGGTTCATGGCATCATAAATAGCACTATGGATTTTATCGAAAACATTCAAAGCTTTTGCTGAATAATACGCTTTTGCATGAAGTCGCATCTCAGCTTGCCACACCGCTGGCACTCCCACAAAATAAACATCGTCGGACTGATTTTTTTGCCATGACTCAAGTTTCTCTTTAAAAGTATAGCAATGACTACAGCCATACCAAAAGAAATCTACGACCTCTACTTTTGAAGAGTTTTTAGTTAAAACTGGTTTTTCAAGAATTTCGTAATGCACGTTAGGTTGATAAGTTTCCGCTGATGCTTGAAAAATTAACGCACAAGACATAATTACGACTAACAAAAAGTTGGTCAATATATTCATAATGGATAGGAACCCTCATTATATATGTTTGTATAAAGTTTCTCTGTGCTAGTAATGCGTTATGAAAGCCAAATGTGACAGCAGTTCCAGAAAAATATCAACTAAACAAGGCTAATTATTTCAGTCCAGCAATAAAATTAGCTACTGCATCTATTTCTATATCACTCATATGCTCAGCAACACCTCGCATAATCTTGGAGTCACCATCGTTATTTCTAGCACTATCATTCTCTGGATCATGAGCACCAGTTCGCCATGCTCGTAATTGCTTCGCAGTATATTGTGCATATTGGCCGCCCAGCATAGGGTAACCTGCGGGGCTATTACCTTGACCAGAGGGCGAATGGCAGCCAGTGCAAGCAGGCACGCCAGTTTCTATATTGCCACCTCTATATATAGCTTCACCTAACTGCAAGTTTTCTTCTTGTGCACCAGATATCTGCATTTCTTTCGATGCATAGTACGCAGCCATATCAGACAAATCTTGCTCAGAAAAAGAGTCGAGTATCCCAGTCATTGAAGCTATTTTTCGACGCCCATACTTGACGTCTTTCAATTGCTTTGTAAGGTACTTCTCACCTTGTCCCGCCAGTTTTGGGAAAGAGGGCACCACGCTATTTCCATCGCCGCCATGACAACCAGCGCACATCATTATTTTTGATTCACCTGCTGCTGCATCTCCAGAGGAAAAAGCTGCCACAGGGGTCATAATACAATAAGACACTATAACAAAATTTAAAATCGTTCTTTTCATTAGTCTAGTCCATTCTCCGCATAGTGATAGTATATACAAATTAGTGTTGTCTGACTTTAAACTCAGGCATTATATACTAACTTTTTCGTTATCCGAATAGAGAAATAAGATACAACGCAGGCTAAATATGTCTAATACCATTTTATTTAATAAAACTAGTTTTTTAATGAGTGCTCCCTCTGTTAAACAATCACCTATCGATGAGGGTAAAGAGGTTGCTTTTGCTGGAAGATCAAATGCTGGTAAGTCCAGCGTTATTAATACTTTGACGGACAATAAAAAACTTGCAAGAACTAGTAAAAAACCCGGTCGAACTCAGTTGCTTAATTTTTTTTCCTTAAACAAAGATCGACGTTTGGTTGATCTTCCTGGCTATGGGTTTGCCAAAGTACCGATTGTTGTTAAAAGAAACTGGAATCGTAATCTTGCAGGATATCTTCAAGAAAGACAATCTCTTGTGGGTGTGGTTATATTGATGGATATCCGGCACCCACTTCAGAAATATGATTGGCAACTTATACGCTGGGCATCGGAATCTAAGATGCCTGTTCATTTGTTGCTAACGAAGTCAGATAAATTAAAAAGAGGGGCTATAAACAATGTGCTCTTGAGTGTAGAAGAAGAGTTAGCAAAAGAAAAGTTGAGTGCTAGTTTTACTATACAAGCTTTTTCATCGTTTAAAAGATTTGGTCTCGACGAGTTGAAGCAAAAACTAACAATCTGGTTAAACTAAATTGCATCCATAAAAAAACCCAATCATCGGCGGTGATTGGGTTTAGGTGTGACGCTGAGAGAAAAGTTTTTATCAAAAAAAATAAAATTTTAGTTGCGTATTAAATTAGACGCATCTAACCGAAAAAGTTCAATAAAAAATAAAAAAATTTAATGTGCTTCATCCCAATTATCGCCGCTCCCTAAGTCTACTAACAATGGAACGTTTAAGCTTACAACGTCTGTCATTAATTTTATTAAACCTTTTCTGATAATCTCTTCTTCGGCCTCTGGTACTTCCAAAACAAGTTCATCGTGAACCTGCATTATCATTTTAGAATTTAACCCTTCTTTTAATAGCCAGTTGTCTACCTCTATCATTGCTAATTTAATTATATCTGCAGCCGAACCCTGCATTGGACCATTAATGGCTGTTCTCTCTGCGGCCTGCCTTCGCAAACCATTGCTGGAATTTATTTCAGGTAAATAAAGGCGGCGTCCAAATAAAGTTTCTACATAACCTCTTTCAGATGAACTCTTACGAGTATCATCCATATAAGATTTTACGTCAGGATAGCGACTAAAATACTTATTTATATATTCCTGAGCCTTTTGCCGGCCGATATTCAACTGACGGCCTAAACCAAATGCTGACATACCATATATTAATCCGAAATTAATTGCCTTAGCGCTTCTACGTTGGTCCTTTGTAACTTTATTCAGGTCAACACCAAATACCTCCGCTGCTGTTGCTTGATGAACGTCCATTCCTTTTAAAAATGCATTAGTTAAACCCTTATCAGAGGATAAATGAGCCATTATTCTTAGCTCTATTTGTGAATAGTCGGCAGCTAATATTTTAGTTCCTTTTGGTGCCACAAATGCTTGTCTGATTCTTCTTCCTTCTAATGTTCTAATTGGAATATTTTGTAAGTTAGGGTCGGATGAAGAGAGTCTACCAGTTGCTGTAACAGCCTGATGGTACGATGTATGTATTCTGCCAGTAATCGGGCTAATCATTTGAGGGAGCTTGTCAGTATAAGTAGACTGGAGTTTAGATAGAGTTCGATGCTCTAGTAATATTTTGGGTAAAGGATAATCAATCGCTAATTCGGTTAGAACTTCTTCTTTAGTCGAAGGGGCTCCTTTTGCAGTTTTTTTTAAAACTGGAATTTTTAATTTTTCAAACAAAATCTCCCCTATTTGTTTCGGTGAGGCTAGATTAAACTTCCCCCCTGCCAATTCATATGCATTTTCTTCTATTTCCTCAAGCCTCTCACCAAGCTCTTTACTGTGTGCGCGAAGCAATTTAGCATCCACTAAAGCTCCATTTCTCTCTATGGAGGACAATACGTATATAAGTGGGATTTCTATATCTCTAAATACTCTTGATGGACCTATCTGGTTTTCTAAAAGTGGATAAATATTTTGGTGGAGCCGTAAAGTAATATCAGCATCTTCTGCAGCATATGGTGCTGCAACTTCCAGTGGAATTTGATTAAAAGTCAGCTGACTTGAACCTTTACCTGCGACCTTTTCAAAACTTGTAGTTTTTACATCAAGATATTTTAAAGCTAGGCTATCCATATCATGACGACTTCCAACTGAGTTTAGAACATATGACTCAAGCATAGTATCGAATTTTATTCCCGATAAAGAAATTCCATAATTTTTTAAGACATTCATATCAAACTTAAGATTTTGACCAAGCTTAGAAATGCTGGGGTCTTCAAGAATTTTTTTTAATTTTTGTAGAGTTTTTTTACAGTCCATCTGTACTGGTGCACCAAGATAATCATGCCCTAAAGGTATATAAACTGCCTTGAATGGTTCAACAGCCAAAGATATCCCAATGATTTTTGCTTCCATATAATTGAGGCTTGTTGTTTCAGCATCAAACGAAATATATTCAGACGACTTAAGTTTTTCTAGCCAGCTTTCTAGTTCAACTTCTGAATATATAATATGATACTCAACTTTTTTGGTTTCTACAGAGCTCTTTATATTATCTTTATATTGATTTGTTGTTATCTCATTGGCCCATGTTTTTAATTCTAGTTTTTTGAACCACAAAAGAAGTTCTTGATCATCTATTTTCTCGTTGATTAGGCTATCAATGGTTCGATCAAGCTCAACATTTGTTTTTATCGTTGCTAATTTATATGACAAATCTGCTAAATCTTTATGTTCTAACATCTTTTGTGGTATTTTGTTTGCGCCTCGGAATTCTAACTGAGCAATACTTTCGATATCCTTATATATATCTTCGAGACTACCAATTCCTTGCAGCATACCCAGTGCTGTTTTTTCTCCGATTCCGGGTACTCCAGGTATATTGTCTGATTTATCACCCACAAGAGCCAAATAATCAATTATAAGTTCTGGGGGTATACCAAATTTGTTAATTACACCCTGACGATCCATAAATGTATCTGTCATTGTATTAATAAGACTTACATACGGACCCACCAACTGAGCCATATCTTTATCACCAGTAGAAATTATCACATTTCTTTCTTGAGTGGCGGCGTTTAAGGCTAAAGTGCCTATAACATCATCCGCTTCAACACCTTTTTCAATTAGTATCGGCAGGCCCATTGCTTTAATGATTTTATGGATAGGTTCTATTTGTGTGCGCAAGTCATCCGGCATAGGCGGTCTTTGTGACTTATATTCTGTATATAGGTCATCTCTGAACGTTTTACCTTTGGCATCAAAAACTACCACAATTGGACTATCTGGATAGTCCTTTATCATTCTTCGTATCATCGCTATAACACCTTTAACTGCACCAGTTGGCTGGCCTGAGGATGTTGTTAACGGTGGCAAAGCGTGAAAAGCTCTATAAAGATATGATGATCCGTCTACTAAAATTAGTGGAGTATCATTAGCCATATTTATCTACCATAGTCATATATTTATTTAATTTAGACACTCTACAACTGTTTCAGATAATTTACTTAGAAAATTTATATAACTATCTTTTCCTAATGGGACATAATGTCCCATTAAATCCAATTCTCTAGACTTTATATCAAACTTTTTTGCTAACTGATTTGCTACTTTACTAGTATGTTGAGGATCAGTAAAAATACAAGAGATCTTATCGCTTAATTTATGTAGATTGCCTTTATGTTTAGCGCTTGGAGAAATATCATCTGTTAAATCAATCACACCTAATTGATTAAGGTTATAAAAATCAACGAAGTGACGATATCCATCATGCGCAACGAGGAATCCTCTATGTTTTATTTCCTCTAACCTTTCTGTGATTTCTATATTCAAAGAATTTAATGATGCTTCAAAATTATTTGTATTTTTTTGAAAAAATTCTTTTTTATCAGGGTATTTTTTTCCTAAAAAATCATTAATTGTTGCAACAATCGCAACTGCATTTTTTGGGCTTAACCAAATATGAGGATCTCTATTATCCTTAACACCTTTGTAACTTACATGTTCATTATCGTGACCATGGTTCTGGTCTAAATGGCTATGGCTTACCTCGCCAGTAGTTTTAGGCCAACTAAGATCATCAATGTCCATTAATTTAATGATATTTGTCGTGCCATGAGTTTTAACTGCTTTGGATATACCACTTTCAAGATTAGGACCTATCCAAAAAAATAAATCAGATTCTTTTATTAACTTAATATCTGAAAATCTAAGCCGATAATCATGGGGTGACATATTGCCTGGTAGTAATATATTCACTGAGGTTTCATCACCAGTGACAGCCATAAGCAACATGGCTATGGGTCTAATAGAGCTTGCTATCGAAGTATTCTGTGATGCGAATACAGGGTTAATTATGAATGATGCAATCATAATGATCAAAGAAGGCTTGAGCATTTTTATACCTCACAAATATTTTTTATGTTATATTATAACAAAAAAATTTGTATTTGATTGAAAATATCTAATATTTATTGAAATATTTGCCAATTGAAATTTGAAAGATTATTATTTATTATGCTATATTATAACATAATAAAACTGGGTGCTGTATATGTTAGCATACTCTCGTCTTGCATATAAAGATCATGATCATGATCAATGTATTGTTGCTGCTCTAAAAAAAGCTGAAGCAGTATGCGAAAAAAAGAATGTTCGGCTTACTGCGATAAGAGAACACGTTTTTAAAGAAGTATGGTCTAGCCATCAACCTGTTGGGGCATACGATATAGTTGATAATTTAGCTCTGAACGTCAAAACAGGGAAACGAATTAAAGCTCCCTCTGTATATCGTGCCTTAGAATTTCTAGTAAAACTTCGTTTAATTCATCGTATAAGTACATTAAATGCATATATAGGAAGATCTTTTCCTGAAAAAATATATAATAATTTTTTTCTTATCTGTCGTAATTGTCACGTAACTGCTGAATGCAGTACCGACCAAATTAATAATGTAATTGAGCATACTGCACAACGAACAGGCTTTTTAGTTGAACAACAGATAGTTGAAATAATTGGTTTATGTCCAGAGTGTAAAAAGGAAGAATAAAATATGAGCTCCCCGCTAATTACACTTAATAAAATAAGCAAATATCATAATACAAAAGAAACCTTATCTTCAGTTAGTTTAACTATAAATCCAGGACAAATTATTACACTTATTGGCCCCAACGGGGCAGGTAAAACGACACTTGTAAAAATTATTCTTAATCTGATTGATATTGATGAGGGGGTAGTTTTTCGATCTCCCGATTTACGAATTGGCTATATGCCACAAAAACTTCATATCGACCAGACTCTTCCGATAACTTTGGAAAGATTTTTAAAGCTAACAGAAAAAAATTCTAAAATATGTAATGAAGTTCTAGAAGAAGTGGGCATTATTAATCAGATGAAATACCCGTTATCATCGTTGTCAGGCGGAGAAATGCAAAGAGCTCTTTTAGCTCGAGCAATTTTACGCAAACCAAACTTCTTAGTTCTCGACGAACCTGTGCAAGGTGTAGATGTTGCTGGGCAAGAAGCTCTCTATAAACTTATAGAAGAATTACATAGAAAGCTGAATTGTGCAGTATTAATGGTTTCCCACGACCTACATATAGTAATGTCTTCTACAAACGAAGTATTATGCTTAAACAATCATGTATGTTGCCATGGTCGACCTGATCAAGTAAGTAAAAATCCTGCATTTATAGAGCTTTTTGGTGAAAGTACTGATACTTACACTACATACACACATCATCATGACCATAAACACGGATTACATGGAGAAGTAAAATCGTCAAAGTTAGATGAAAATGGATGTAGTCATGATTGACGTTCTTTTATATGCGATACTTGCTGGTATAGGCGTTGCATTAATAACCGGGCCTCTTGGCACATTTATTGTGTGGCGTCGTATGGCATATTTTGGAGATACACTTGCACATTCCTCATTACTAGGCATTGCCCTCGGTTTAATTTTTTCACTTAATACAACTCTATCTGTCATTTTTACTTGTCTTATATTTGCATTAATACTTGTCGGATTAGAGCAAAATAAGCATCTTGCTTCTGATACGTTACTAGGAATACTTTCGCATGCATCTTTAGCATTTGGATTGGTTGTAATCACATTGATGCCAAATGTGAAGGTGGACTTGATGAGTCTTTTGTTTGGTGACCTTTTAACCGTAAATTTTAAAGATGTTATTACTGTATATATAATTAGTACTATTACATTATTATTGTTAATAAAAATATGGGATCCGCTATTAGCAATAACTATTGATGAGGATTTAGGTAGAACCGAAGGTGTAAAGTTCAAATTAGTTCAAATAATGTTTATGCTTATTATAGCACTAGTAATTGCTATTGCCATGAAAGTGGTTGGCGTACTATTGATAACGTCATTACTTATTATTCCGGCGGCGACAGCAAGGAGCTATTCAAGGACACCAGAGCAGATGGCTTTTTTTGCAAGCCTAATAGGTTCTTTTGCTGTTGTATTAGGGCTGATGGCATCATGGTTTATAGATACTCCTGCTGGACCGTCGATAGTTCTCAGCGCAGGACTTCTATTTTTGATTTCACTCACCAACAAAAAAAATTGATGAAACTAATATTGTTTATCAAAGGCAAGTACAATTGATTCTAAGGAAACTTTCATTTTTTCAGGGTTAAATGGAGGCTTGAAGAAACCATGATAGTGCCCATAAGGATTGATGATAACTATATTACCACTATGATCAATTGTATAATTTTCTTCACCTAGTGAAACTTTTGAATAAGGCGCATTCAACTGAACACCAAGGCTCATTAATACGTATTTGTTAGCTGTAGCTCCTATAAAATCTTCATTAAAATAAGTTACATATTGAGATAGTTTTTCTGCGGTGTCTCTCTCTGGGTCGAGAGAAATTAGTGCAATTTGTATCTTACTTTGGTCTTCATCTGATAAGGAATCGTAAAAATTGGCTGCCGTAGCCATAGTAGTTGGACAAATATCTGGACAGTGGGTAAAGCCAAAAAATAATAATGTCCACTTACCTTGCAAGTTTCTTATAGTGAAAGGCTGTCCATCGTGATCAACCAGATCGAATCCACTAAATTTCCTTGGTGTATCTAGCAAGAATGCACCTTTATCCATTAACTCTTCATGGGTAAGAATATACTCAGTATTAATTTTATTGAGAAATGCGAGCATAATTAAGAATATAAATATAAAGATTCCTAACAGAGTATTGCGAATCCCTTTATTAATTATTTTTTCAGTCATAATTACTCAAACCTTCCTGTACTGATGACACTGTAATTTTCTGTAAACAAAGCACTTCAAATGAAATAATGATCGACTAGCATAATTATAAATAATGCCATTAAATAAACTATAGAATACTTGAAAGTATCCATACCTGCATTTGGATTACGATCAAGCATCATCATAATCGCCCAATATAAAAAACCAGCTCCCAAGATTAGTGCCCCTAAAATATATAGCCAACCACTCATTCCCACTGCAAAAGGTAATAAAGTTACCAGTATCA
>Ga0213868_10000280_pt1 | contig 48530 bp, 35 predicted proteins | sample PICome_9_FD_160087 | JGI IMG/M metagenome (GOLD analysis project Ga0213868, IMG submission 160087) | Coastal seawater microbial communities near Pivers Island, North Carolina, United States - PICO127 | ecosystem: Environmental > Aquatic > Marine > Coastal | place: USA: North Carolina...
TTACATTAAATTCTGTTTTTAAATTTTTAGAGAAAGAAATATACTCCTCTTTTGTTAAGGAATTAGCCATTGTTTCATTAAAACCTAATGATGTTAAATGGTTAGCAACAACATTTTCTACTAAAGTATCTTTATTACTGTTAAAAGAAATTGATGAGTTTAATTTGTGAGAAAACTTGATATTATTGTAACCATAAACTCTAAGAATTTCTTCTATAATATCTGCTTCTCTTTGAACATCTACCCTAAATGATGGTATTGTTAAGCCAAGACCTGCTTCGGTTTCACTACTTATTTTAATTTCTAATGAAGCTAAAATATTTTTAATAGTTTCTTTATCTATTTCTTGACCAATTAATCTAAAAGCATTGTCATAAGAAAAGAAAACTTGGAAATCTTCCATTTTTTCAGGATAAAAATCCATTACATCAGATGCTATTTTCCCATTTGAATATTCCTTTATTAAAATTGCTGCACGCTTTAATGCATATTTCGTGAAATTAATATCAATCCCTCGTTCAAAACGAAATGAGGCATCAGTATTTAACGCATGTCTTTTAGCTGTTTTTCGTATGGAAACAGGATTAAAATAAGCACTTTCTAAAAATATAGAAGTCGTTTTTTCTGTTACACCAGAATGTATGCCTCCAAAAACACCTGCAATGCATAACGGATTTGAGGCCGCATCACAAATCATGATATCTTCAGAATGTAATTCTCTTTCAACACCATCTAAAGTGGTGAATTTTGTGCCAGGTTTTAATGTTTTTACAACAACTTTATTACCCACTATTTTTTCTGCATCAAATGCATGTAGAGGTTGTCCTAATTCATGTAAAACATAATTAGTAATGTCTACGATGTTATTTTTAGGAGTTAAACCAATGGATTTAAGGCGGTTTTGAATCCATTCAGGAGAATCTTTTACTTCAACATCCACAATTGATATTCCACAATAACGAGGTGCAGATTCTTTTTTATCTACTTCAACATCTATTCTTAGTCTTCTTTCATCTACCTGAAAATCACTAACAGACGGGGAAATGAGCTCTAGGTTAATACCATGTTGAATTAATCCAGCACGAAAATCTCTAGCAACTCCATAATGACTCATAGCGTCTGCTCGGTTTGGAGTTAAACCAATTTCAAAAACTTTGTCAATCTCTATATTGAAGACGTCAGCTGCTTTAGTCCCTGGTTTTAATTGATCATCAAGAATTAGAATACCCTCATGACTAGTCCCTAAACCCAATTCATCTTCAGCACAAATCATTCCATGACTTTCCTCTCCTCGAATTTTTCCTTTCTTAATTTTAAAACCAGAACCTGAATCATCATACAACATAGTTCCTATTGTAGCTACAGGAACCTTTTGACCTTCAGCAACATTGGGAGCTCCACAAACAATTTGAACTGGATCTCCGGATCCTAAATTTACAGTTGTTAGTTTTAAACGATCTGCATTAGGATGTTGAATGCATGTTAATACTTCTCCTACTACAACTCCCTCAAGACTCCCTTTAATAGACTCAATGGTCTCTACTCCTTCAACTTCTAAACCAAGGTCAGTTAATAATTCACTTGTCTTATTTACTTCCCAATCTGTTTGTAAAAATTGTTTTAACCAGTTATATGATATTTTCATCTAATGTTTTAGATTTAGTTGCAAATTTAAAGAAATTAAAGTTTTTTTAGGGAAGATTTTTAAGATTTTACAAAGAGTAAAATTTAATATCTTTCCAAGATAAAAAATATTATGATTTACATTTATTTTTAAGAACATAAAAAACTAACTACTATCTTAAGTCCTAGAGGCATAAAAAAACTCCCTATCGTTAAATTACAAATTATATTTATACATGGCTAATGAATCTACTTATTGCGATTTTACAAAAAAATTGGATAAAAACAATGTCCATAAAATCTATCACGACTCGCAATACGGATACCCATTAGATTGTGATAATGAGTTATTTGGTAGGTTAATTTTAGAAATAAATCAAGCCGGTCTATCATGGAATACTATTCTAAATAAACAAGAAAATTTCAGAAAAGCTTATTCAAACTTCTCAATTAAAACAATTGCTAATTATAACGATAAAGCACGTGAACGTTTATTGAATGATGCAGGAATTGTAAGAAATAGACTTAAAATAAATGCAGTGATTCACAATGCTCAAATACTAATAGAAATTCAAAAAAAGTTTGGTTCTTTTCAATCTTGGCTAAATAATAATCATCCAAAGACGAAAGAAGAATGGGTCAAATTATTTAAGAAAACATTTAAGTTTACTGGAGGAGAAATTACTAATGAATTTTTAATGAGTACAGGATACTTAAAGGGAGCTCATCAAAAAAACTGTCCTATTTATAAAAAAATTTTAAAAGAAAAACCTAAATGGAGTACTAACTGATATTTGACCAAGCCCCTGTTGTTTTGGATATTTCAGTGTATGTTTTTTGAATCCTATTATTTTTAATCTTAGTAAGGTTTTGGTCATCTTGTAAAATTTCTAGAGCTGAATTTCTCGCTCTGAAAAGAATTGGGCTATCCTTTACAACATCTGCAATTTTTAAATTTAACACACCGCTTTGTTGAGTACCCATCATATTTCCTGGTCCACGTAATTTTAAATCTACCTCGGCAATTTTAAACCCATCTGAGGTTTCAACCATCGTTTTTAATCTTTTTTTTGCCTCAGATGATAATTTAAAACTAGACAATAAGACACAATAACTCTGATCTGCACCTCTTCCTACTCTACCTCTTAATTGATGCAATTGACTTAAACCAAAACGTTCTGAACTTTCAATTACCATAATACTTGCATTTGGCACGTTAACCCCTACCTCTATTACGGTAGTTGCAACCATTATCTGAGTTTCTCCTTTCACAAAACGCTGCATTTCATATTCCTTGTCAATTGCTTTCATCTTACCATGAACAATACTGATTTGGTATTCTGGCACAGGAAATTCTCTTGAAATACTCTCATAACCATCCATTAAATCTTTATAATCCATAGCTTGAGATTCTTGAATTAATGGATATACTACATAGACTTGCCTACCTTTTTCTATTTCTTGTTTCATAAATTTGAATACAGCTAATCTATTACTATCGTATCGATGAACTGTTTTTACTTCCTTCCTACCGGGTGGCAATTCATCAATTATAGAAATATCCAAATCTCCATAGACACTCATGGCAAGGGTTCTAGGAATGGGTGTGGCTGTCATCACTAAAATATGTGGAGGTAAGGTATTCTTTTGCCACATTTTAGAACGTTGTGCTACACCAAATCTATGTTGTTCGTCTATAATGGCAATTCCTAAGTTCTTAAATATTACTTTATCCTCCAATAAGGCATGAGTCCCTATTAATATCTTAAGTTTCCCATTTTCTAAGCCTTCATGAATTTCTCTTCTTTTTTTCACCTTACTTGATCCTGTTAGTAAATCAACAGAAATATTCATTTTCTGTAAAAGCTCTTGAATAGCATTAAAATGCTGTGTTGCTAAAATTTCTGTAGGAGCAATAATAGCCGCCTGAAAACCATTATCTATTGCCAATAACATTGCCAATAAAGCAACTATAGTTTTTCCTGAACCAACATCACCTTGCAATAAGCGATTCATATGGGCGTTAGAGGCAACGTCAGTTCTAATTTCTTTAAGTACTACTTTCTGTGCATTAGTGAGATCAAAAGGTAAATATTGACTGTAAAATTCATTAAAAACAGCTCCAACTTTTTCAAAAACATAGCCTCTAATTTTATTCTTTCTGATCAATTTTTTACGAACTAATTGTAATTGTATAAAAAATAATTCTTCAAACTTTAAACGGTATTGAGCTTTTTCTAACATTTCAGGAGATGTTGGAAAATGAATATTAAGCAACGCTTCTTTTTTACCAATAAGACCTTGACTAACAATTAATTCAGTAGATAAACTTTCTTGAATTTGTTCATAAATTTGAAGTAAAATACTCTGAATATAGCCTCTGAAAATTTTAGTACTCAATCCATTATTTACTAGTCTATCTGTTGAAGAGTATACTGGCTGTTACTTTGTGTGTAATTTTTTTTTGTAATCTTCTAATAAATCCATTTCAGGATGAACAATAGAGAAAACACCTTTAAAATGATTTAATTTACCGAAAATAACATAGGGTGTGTTAATTTTAATGGCATCTTTCAACCACTTATGGCCTTTAAACCAAACCAACTCCATAGCACCCGTTTCATCTTGAAGCTTCCCTATTAATCTGCTACCTTTTTTTTGTTGAATCGTTTTAAGTGAAGTAATTCTTCCAATAATTTGGATGTCCGAATTATTATCTATGAGTTCATTAATTTTATAAAACTTAGTTCTATCTATATATCTGTATGGAAAAAAATGAAGTAAATCATTTATTGAAGACAAACCAAGTTCAGCAGCAATTAAACTAGCCCTAACGTTACTAACACCATTAATGTAATAAATAGGGTTGTTTAAGTTCATCAATTAGACTATTTGTAGCGAATTTAATCATATTAAATCAATTTATTCTGTGAATAAGAATAATTAAAAAAAGATCCCAAAAAGAAAAACGATTAAGGTTTTTTACTCAAAGTCTATTGTTATCTTTGTAGCGTTAAATTTTCAATATTGAGGTTACATAGAAATTTAGTATATACCGTCATAGATAGTATTCGTGATATCTTTAATGAAGGTGTTTACGCAGACAAAGCAGTAGAAAAGGCATTAAAAAGAGATAAACGATGGGGAAGCCGTGATCGTAAATTTGTAGCAGAAACCATTTATGAAATAGTTCGCTGGAAAAGATTATATGCTGAAATAGCTAATGTTAAGGAGCCTTTTGATAGAAATAACTTATGGAGAATATTTTCAGTTTGGTGTGTATTAAAAGGCATTACTTTGCCAGATTGGAATCAAATTGAACCTACTCCTACACGAAGAATAAAAGGAAAGTTTGATGAGCTATCAAGAATACGAAAATTCAGAGAATCAATTCCAGACTGGATAGACAATATTGCTATTTCTGAACTTGGAGAAGAATTATGGACAAAAGAACTAGCTGCCCTTAACAAACAAGCAGAAGTGATTTTAAGAACCAATACACTAAATATAACCAAGAAAGAACTTCAAAAAATACTTAGTGAAGAAAGTATTTTTACTGAATTCATTCCTAATCATGAAGATGCATTAAGATTGATAGAAAGAGCTAATGTTTTTAGAACAGAAGCCTTCAAAAATGGATATTTTGAGGTTCAAGATGCCTCCTCACAATTGGTGGCAGAATATTTAGATGTTGAACCTGGCATGAAGGTTGTAGATACTTGTGCAGGTGCCGGTGGAAAGACATTGCATTTGGCTTCTTTTATGAAAAATAAAGGACAAATAATTGCCATGGATATTTACGAAAGTAAATTAAGAAAACTTAAAGTAAGAGCACGTAGAAACAAAGTTCACAACATAGATACTAGAGTTATAGACTCTACTAAACCAATAAAAAAATTATACGGTAAAGCTGATCGAGTTTTAATAGATGCTCCTTGTTCAGGATTGGGTGTTTTAAGAAGAAATCCTGATTCTAAATGGAAACTTCAACCCGAATTTCTTGATAACATTAAAAAAATACAACAAGATATTTTACAACACTATTCTAAAATGGTGAAACACGGAGGTAAATTAGTCTATGCCACATGTTCTGTTCTTCCGTCAGAAAATCAGCATCAAATCGCTGAATTTTTAGCTTCAGAATCTGGTAAAGAATTTAAATTAGTAAAAGACAACAAAGTTTTAGCACATATTTCTGGATTTGACGGATTTTATATGGCACAACTAGTACGCGAATAGATGAGCATCACATGCTCCACATCTTGATAAAAAGATGTGAAAAAGTGAAAAAAAAAATGCATTGAAAAAGTTTTGTTTTAAGTACTCAAGTAATTGAGTAATTATTAATTTTATTACGTAAATAATGAAAAAACAAATACTTTTTTTAAGTATAAGCTTGTATTCTATTTTTATCTTAGCTCAAGAAAGCTACTACGATGATGTAAATTTAAATCTCACTGGAATAAGTTTAAAAGAAGCTCTTGCCACCAAAATTATAACAACCCACACAAACAATTTGTCCTACACTCCTGGTATATGGAATGCGGTTATGGTTACCGACATGAATCCTATTGACAATAGTGAGGTTCTATTAATTTATGGGTTTGAAAACGGATCAGACTCTAATAGCACCAATGACCGTGAAAGAAATATTAATGATAATTGCACATCAAATAGTTGTGTTGGTTTATGGAATAGAGAGCATGTATATCCTACCTCTTTAGCAACTCCAGATTTAGATCAAGATGGAACAAATGGCCCTCCTTATGCAGATGCTCATAATTTAAGGCCTTGTGACTCACAAAGAAATTCTTCAAGAGGAAATAAAAAATTTATTGCTGGATCCGGAAATTCAGGGCCAACAGGAACTGGATGGTATCCTGGTGATGAGTGGAAAGGTGATGTTGCAAGAATTATCATGTATATGTATTTGAGATATGATGAAAGAACTTTACCATCAAATGTTGGATTTGGAAGTAATTCAGATACTCCAGATGATATGATTGATTTATTTTTACAATGGAATGCTGATGATCCAGTTTCAACTATTGAAAAACAGCGTAATCCATACCATGAAAATACTTCTAATTCTGATGCACAAGGAAATAGAAATCCATTTATAGATAATCCTAGATTAGCAACAAGAATATGGGGCGGACCGGAAGCTGAAGACATTTGGGGTATTTATTCTAATACAGATACTGAAGCCCCTTCAGTGCCCTCTGGATTAACAGTTACGAATACTACAACATATTCGATTGACCTCTCATGGAGTGCTTCTACTGATAATATTGGAGTGAGTAGTTATGATGTTTATGTTGATGGAAATTTAGAAGCCTCAACTTCAAACATAAACTATACAATTACTGGACTATCTTCAAATATTACCTATGATTTAACTGTATCAGCTAGAGACATTGCAGATAATGTATCTCCACAAAGTGCACCCTTAACAGTAGTTACTCAGGAAGATACAGAAGCTCCCTCAGTACCTATGAACATTGTTATTAGTGACGAAACTGATGTCTCGTTTAAGATTACTTGGGATCCATCTACTGACAACACTGAAGTTATTCATTACAATATTTATATAGATAATATTTTCCATGATATGATTAATATAAGTTCGTATACTATTTATGAATTGACAGCATCTACTACTTATAGTGTAACGCTTGAAGCCGTAGATGGATTGAATAATACATCCGCACAAAGTGCTCCTGTAAATGCAACAACAACTGACGGTAATTCAAATACTACCATGGAACTTTTAATTTCAGAGTATGTGGAGGGCAGTAGTAATAATAAAGCAATTGAAATTGCAAATTTAATAACATCACCTGTAGAACTTGATGGATACAACCTAAGAAGAGATAGTAACGGAGGTGGTGAATGGTCAGAAAGATTTGATTTAACTGGAACAATTAATGTAGGAGATGTTATCGTCATTATAAATGCAAATGCAAATTCTCAAATCCTTTTAGATCAGGCTGATATAGTTGTTGTAAATAACCAAAGCACTAATTATGGAGAACCTTTAAACTTTAATGGAAATGATCCAATTGGCTTATTCAAAGATGATGTTTTAATTGATATTGTAGGTGAATTTGGTGGGGGAAGCTCAAATTTTGCAAAAGATAAAACACTGAGAAGGAAGTCAACAGTAGTTGAACCTAATATAAATTTTGATCTCAATAATGAGTGGGAAATTTTCCCTATGGATACTTTTGATGATATCGGTGGAACTCACCTTACGCTGAGTATTGAAGAAAATCAATGGAAACAATTATCTGTATACCCAAACCCAACTTCAGACGGTTTTTTAAATATTAAATTCAGCCAGGATGTAAAAGTAGAAGTATTTAGTATCTTTGGAAAAAAATTGATCCATACAAACATTAATCAATCAGATTCAATATTAGATATTTCAACATTATCTAAAGGAGTTTACGTTATTAAAGTTTCTCATAAAGGATTGTCTATATCAACAAAAATTATCAAAATTTGATGACAAAAAAAATACTTGGGCTCATTTTAATCACATTAGGCATAAATTCTTACGCCCAAATCCCACCTGGATATTATAATTCTGCTACAGGAAGTGGATATAGTTTAAAAACACAATTAAAAACAATCATATCAAACGGTCATGTAGACCAAGGATATAGTGCTTTATATGATGCCTACATAGATAGTGACAATGATACATTCTATGAAAATGACAATACTGTTCTAGATATGTATTCAGAAAACCCTACTGGAAGTGATTCCTATAATTACAATCATAACGATAGAACTTGCGGGAATTATAATTCCGAAAATGATTGTTATAATCGTGAACATATTTTCCCCCAAGGTTTTTTCAATGAGCAACTTCCCATGCGAACAGACATTCATCATGTTGTACCTACTGACGGTTATGTAAATAATAGAAGGGCCAATTATCCTTTTGGTGAAGTTACCAATGCAACTTGGATGTCTAATAATGGTTCAAAAGTTGGTCAAAATACTGCTTACACATATTCTGGAGTTGTTTTTGAACCCATAGATGAATTTAAAGGAGATATTGCTAGAATGCTATTGTATTTTGCAGTGAGATATGAAGATGAAGTAACGGACAGTTCTTGGGATAATCATACGACCACTAATAACCCATTAAATGGAACTAATGATCAAGTATATGAAACATGGTATTTGCAATTACTTTGTGAATGGCATCAAATTGATCCTGTAAGTTCTCGTGAAATAAAGAGAAATAATGAAGCTTATAATTTTCAAGGAAACAGAAATCCATTTATAGATTATCCAGAATATGTGGATTCAATTTGGGGCGAACTACTCTCTACCCCTGATTATTCAATAAATAACCAAACGACTATATATCCAAACCCCACTGTTGGTAATTATATTCAAATTATCAATAAAGAAAAGGTAACAGTTAAGATTTACTCTATTCTTGGCAAGGAGCTACTTGAAAAAAGTATATATCCTGAAAACCCTCAACTTGATATTTCTTCAATCGATAGGGGAATTTATATGATTAAAATATCTAATAATTATAAAACGATAACCAGAAAGCTCATCAGAAAATAATAATGAATTAATTCTAAATTAAATTATTTACAATTTTATAAACCTCTTCTTAAACACTTTAGAGGATTCATTATCTTTAATCAATAATAAATAAATTCCTTTTGTTAAGATTTGTAAATTTAAACTTTCATTCCCAAAAATCTTTTTCTTGTATAAAATTTTGCCTTGAAGGTTATAAATTAATGTAGTATAATTTCCGGTTTCTAATTGGATACTCATATCGGTCTCAACTGGATTTGGAAAAACAGTAATAGACTTTTCAAAACTATTTTCATTAATAGATAATTGCCCACCTACAATAGAAATATTTCCTTCTTCATCAAAAGGATCAGACCATTTTTCATTAGTGTAAATATCTGAACCCGATAATGTTTTTAAGAAAGCTTCTAATGCACTTTTTTCGTTGATTGTTAAGTTTAATTGTTGAGTTTGATTTCCAGGTCCTTGTAACCTATTGTCTAAATTATTATTCGCTGGGTTATTTGGAATACTATTGTAATGGTTTATAACTTGTAATAAAGAAGTCATACTTCCATCGTGCATCAATGGCCCATTTAAACTTCCATCTGGATTAACTAAATCTCTTAAAGAAGGTGAACGTGTATTGGTCAAATCTACTTCGGTTGTACTTCCAATCACTCCAATCACTCCGTTATTAAGTGTATTGGGGTCTATATCAAACTCAGGTGGAGCATGACACCCAGCACATCCAGCACCACCATTAGGAGGTGGATTTAAAAATAACTGTTTCCCTAAATTTTCTTGGGGAGTATAATTTGGAAAAGGTGCATTTAAGTTTGGAGATTGCAAAAAACCTTCATCAAATTTAGAATCAAAAGATTGAATACTTCTTATAAACTGAGACAAAGCTCTTTGGATTTTATCTTCATTAATAGTAGAATTCCCATAAGCAAAATCAAACAAGGTTTGATAGTAATCTATTGCCGAAAGCTTTGCTATTAATTCATTGAAATCTGGATCACCATTAGTTCCACTAAAGCCCATTTCTATATGATCTTGAATGGGTTGAGTTACTTGATTTTCTAAACTAGTTGCTCGTTCATCCCAAAAAAATTTTTCTTCATTTGAAAATCGACTGTTCACTAAACGCATAGAGTGTCTTCCTGTATTACCTCCGTTTAATCCAACACTAGAAGTTAAAGGATCGCTAAAAGCAAAAGCTTGTTGATGACAACTTGCACAAGCTATTGTATTATTTTCAGATAAATTTTTATCATAAAATAGAACCCTCCCTAACGTAGTTATTTCATTGTTAATCTGATTGGTTTCTGGTGTATTATCTTTTGTTATATATGAGGGAATGTTTTGGGTTTCGTAATTAAATAAATCGTCCAAATCTATTGTTCCGCTAATCAAAATAAAAAGAAGGCCTATTAAGGTCACTAATTTTGAAATTTTTTTCATAATATGAATTTAATACTAAGACTATATTTTCGTTGAATAATTTAACGTAAGGTGTTTTGAATATGATATAGTTAATGTTTTAAATTAAAGCTTAATATTATTCCAAAGAATACTATCACATATATAATATCTAAATATATTAATTTTTTGTTGATAAATGATTTATAACCTTTCAAAAAAGAGGTTTAGATTATTAAACTTAAGAGTGAAAGTTTTTAAATTTGCTTTTATAATATAACTAATCATATTCAGAATGATCAATTTCTTTGGAAACCCAAACAGCAAGGTATTTGCTGTTCAAACAACAGAAGAATTAAGTAAAGAAGATAAAACTAAACTAACTTGGTTATTTTCTTGCTCTGAGCTAATCTCAAAAGAAACTAATAAAGAAGTAGCATCTATAGATGATTTCTTTATTGGCCCAAGATCTGCAATGATAACTCCCTGGAGTACGAATGCTGTAGAAATCACAGAAAATATGGGGATTTCAGGTATTAAAAGGATAGAAGAATTTAATCATGTTGATAAAGACTTTACTGATTACGATGCTATGATCTTTCAAAAATTCTCTACTCTAGATCAAAATATATTTACCATAGATGTTCAACCAGAACCTATTTCTTTAATTGATGATATAGCTTCATACAACACCAAAGAAGGATTGGCTCTAAATGAAGAAGAAATCACATATTTAGAAGAGGTTTCTAAAAAAATTAATAGAAAACTAACGGATTCTGAGGTTTTTGGATTTTCACAGGTAAATTCTGAACATTGTAGACATAAAATTTTTAATGGAACTTTTGTTATTGATGGTGTGGAAAAACCCACCTCTCTTTTCAAGATGATTAAAGAAACCTCTAAACAACACCCCAATGATATTGTCTCTGCTTATAAGGACAATGTTGCATTCATAAAAGGACCTTCGGTAGAACAATTTGCACCAAAAAGAGCAGACATTCCAGACTATTATAAAACAGAAAAATTTGATTCTGTAATTTCTTTAAAAGCAGAGACCCACAACTTCCCCACTACTGTTGAACCTTTTAATGGAGCTGCTACCGGGTCTGGTGGTGAAATTAGAGACCGATTGGCAGGTGGAAAAGGATCTCTTCCTTTAGCTGGAACTGCTGTGTATATGACATCGTACTCACGTTTAACTAAAGATCGATTTTGGGAACAAAAAATGAAAGAGCGACATTGGTTATACCAGACTCCCATGGATATTTTAATAAAAGCATCAAATGGAGCCTCTGACTTTGGAAATAAGTTTGGGCAACCACTCATAACTGGATCCATTCTAACTTTTGAACATGAGGAAAATCCTTCTTCTAGTGCATCAGCGTCAAGAAAACTTGGGTTTGATAAAGTGATTATGCAAGCTGGAGGGATAGGATATGGGAAAGCTAACCAAGCGTTAAAAGATACTCCAAAAGAAGGTGACAAAATTATCATTTTAGGTGGAGAAAACTATAGAATTGGAATGGGTGGAGCTGCGGTTTCCTCAGCAGACACAGGAGAATTTGCATCTGGAATTGAACTTAATGCTGTTCAAAGATCTAATCCTGAGATGCAAAAACGTGCTGCAAATGCAGTAAGAGGTATGATAGAAAGTGAAGAAAATTTTATTGTTTCAATTCATGATCATGGCGCGGGAGGCCATTTAAATTGTTTATCTGAATTAGTTGAGGATACAGGAGGTATAATCAATTTAGATAAACTACCCGTAGGTGATCCTACATTATCTGCAAAAGAGATCATTGGGAACGAATCGCAAGAAAGAATGGGCTTAGTTATAGCTGAGAAACATTCAGACACCCTTCAGAAAATAGCTGAAAGAGAACGCTCACCTATGTATACAGTTGGCGATGTTACTGGTAATAATAGATTTACATTTTCCTCTAAAACCAATGGAGATACCCCTATGGATATGGCACTTGAGGATATGTTTGGAAGCTCTCCTAAAACCATAATGACTGATAAAACAATACAAAGGAATTATAAAAACCCTAGATATAAAATCAAAAATTTACATATTTATTTAGATCAAGTTTTACAATTAGAGGCAGTAGCTTGTAAAGATTGGTTAACAAATAAAGTAGATAGATGTGTAGGGGGTAAAGTTGCCAAACAACAATGTGTAGGACCTTTACAAATTCCTCTCAATAATGTTGGTGTTATGGCATTAGATTACAATGGTAAAGAAGGAGTTGCTACTACGATTGGACATGCTCCCATAGCCGCTTTAATAGACCCGAAAGCTGGAAGCAGGAATGCTATTACTGAAGCACTAACAAATATGATTTGGGCCCCATTGAAAGACAATTTAAAAAGTGTCTCTTTATCTGCAAACTGGATGTGGCCATGTAAAAATGAGGGTGAAGATGCTCGTCTTTATGAAGCGGTAGAAGCAATTTCTAAATTCTCAATTGAACTTGGAATCAATGTTCCTACTGGTAAAGATTCATTATCTATGAAACAAAAGTATCCTAAAGAAGAGGTTATTTCTCCTGGAACTGTTATCATATCGGCTGCAGGAAACTGTACTCAAATTAAAAAAGTTATTGAACCAGTTTTCAAACTTAATGGGGGGGATATATATTATATAAATATTTCACAAGATTCGTTCAAATTAGGTGGTAGCTCTTTTAATCAAATTTTAAATACCATTGGTAATGAAGCTCCTGATGTAAAAAATGTAGCTTTTGTGAAAAACACATTTAACACCATTCAAAACCTAATCAAAGAAGATCGAATATACTCTGGACATGATGTAGCTTCTGGTGGGTTAATTACAACCTTACTTGAAATGTGTTTTGCAGATAATAATATTGGAGCTAATATAGACCTTAGCTCATTATTTGAAAATGATTCTATTAAGCTTTTATTTTCAGAAAATGCTGGAATTGTATTTCAAGGTGATGCTTCTATTGAAAAAACTTTACAAGAGAATACTATTGAGTTTTTTAAGATTGGGCAAGTTGAAAAAAAAGGAACTGTAACAATAAAAAACAACGATGACCTCTTTAACTTTGATGTTTCATCAGTTAGAGACACTTGGTTTAAGACCTCTTATTTATTGGATAAAAAACAAACTTCAAATGGTTTAGCTGAACATCGATTCAAAAATTTCAAAAAACAACCTTTACAATTTAAATTTCCTTCTAATTTTTCAGGAAAACTTCCTAAAATAAATACAAATCAACCAAGGCCAAAAGCAGCTATTATTCGTGAAAAAGGAAGTAATTCTGAGCGTGAAATGGCAAACGCTATGTATTTAGCAGGTTTTGATGTTAAAGATGTTCACATGACAGATTTAATATCTGGTAGAGAAACCTTAGAAGATATTCAATTTATTGGAGCTGTTGGCGGTTTTTCTAATTCTGATGTTCTTGGTTCTGCAAAAGGATGGGCTGGTGCATTCTTATACAATGAGAAAGCAAAAAAAGCACTAAAATCTTTCTTTGATAGAGAAGATACTTTGAGTGTAGGGATATGTAATGGATGTCAGTTATGGATGGAATTAGGATTAATAAATCCAGAACATGAAATCCATGGAAAAATGACTTATAATGATTCTAAGAAGCACGAAAGTGCTTTCACTTCTGTAAAAATTCAAGAAAACAATTCTGTGATGTTATCAAGCTTGGCAGGTACTACACTTGGAGTTTGGATATCTCATGGTGAAGGTAAGTTTACCTTCCCCTACCCTGAGGACAAGTATGAAATTGTTGCCAAATATACCTATGATGCCTACCCACACAATCCAAACGGTTCTGATTTTAATACAGCCATGATGTGTGATAAGTCAGGTAGACATTTAGTTACCATGCCTCATATAGAAAGATCTACATATCAATGGAATTGGGCAAATTATATTGAAAATAGAAAAGATGAAGTTTCTCCATGGATAGAAGCATTTGTGAATGCTAGGCGCTGGTTAAATAAAAAAATAAAATAATCTTGTTTATTTCTGTTTTTCTCAAAAAAAAAATAAATTCTATTGTTTATATAGTTTTTTTACCTAGATTTGCAATGATTGATTTTTCATTTTTAGGGGTAAAAATTTTTACATCAATTATCTAGGCTTCAGAAATGAAGCCTATTTTTTTTATCTTGTCGTCATATTAAATAATTATGACGAAAAAAATAACTCGAGTTTTTGATTGTATTGAATATCAAAACTGCAACTATCCACAAAAAGAAGCATTAGTTTACAAAGAGAATGGCAAATGGATAAGTTATTCTAGTGAAGAATTTATTACTATTGCCAACCAAGTTAGTAGCTCTCTATTAACCTTAGGAATTAAACCAAATGATAAAATTGCAATTATAGTTCCTGTAAACCATCCAAAATGGCACTTTTTAGATATTGGAATCTTACAAATAGGTGCACAAAATGTTCCTCTTTATGCTACACTATCTGAAAAAGATTATGAATATGTATTAAATCATTCAGATTCTAAATATTGCTTTATTGCAGGAGATGAGATTTATGAAAAGGTTAAAGCTGTTCAAAGTAAAACTCAACTTGAAGAAGTTTTTCGTCTTGATGACAACCCTAAAATTGGTTGGAACTCTTTTTTAGAACTTGGGAAAAATAAAAATTTTCAATCTAAGATTGAGAATATCAAAAATAATATAAGTCCTCAAAATATAGCTACCATAATTTATACTTCAGGTACTACAGGAACACCAAAAGGGGTTATGTTGTCACATGATAATATTGTTCAAAATATTAAAGTTACTGCAGATAGATTGGATCTTAATGGAGCTGGTAAAAGAACGATAAGTTACCTTCCCGTAAGTCACGTCTTTGAAAGAGTATCAGGATATTATTGTCAAATGATGGGAATCAGTATTTTTTTTGCAGAAAGCATAGAATTATTAGGAGATAATATAAGAGAGGTTAAACCTAATATGATTGCAGTAGTTCCAAGACTTTTAGAAAAAATATTTGATAAAATTGTAGACAAAGGAAGTAAGTTATCAGGGGTAAAGAAAAAGCTTTTCTTTTGGGCGTTAAAACTTGGAGAACAATATGAACCTTACAACAAAAATGGATTTTGGTATCATTTTCAACTCAATATTGCTCGAAAGTTAATTTTTGGAAAATGGCAAGAAGCTTTGGGTAATAATTTAGAATTCATGATTTCCGGAAGTGCTCCTCTTCAACCTCGGTTAATAAAAGTTTTCACAGCAGCTGGAATTCCTGTTTATGAGGGCTATGGGATGACTGAATCATCACCAGGAGCTACATTAAATGATTTAAGGAACAATGGTTTAAAAATTGGAACTGTTGGAAAACCTCTTAAAGGTATTGAAATAAAAATTGCTGATGACGGTGAAATATTAATGAAGGGACATTGTGTGATGCAAGGCTATTATAAAAGAGATGATTTGACCTCTGAAACTATAAAGGATGGATATCTTCACTCTGGAGACATTGGAGAAATTGATTCTGAAGGGTTTTTAAAAATTACTGATAGAAAGAAAGAAATTTTTAAAACTTCTGGAGGAAAATACATAGCACCAACAGTACTAGAAAGTGAATTAAAAAAATCTCGTTTTATAGATCAGGTTATGGTGATAGGTGAAGCACAAAAAATGCCTGCTGCACTCATTCAAATTAATTTTGAATATGCAAGAGAATGGGGGGAAAGAAATGGACATAAAATAGAAAACTTTCAAGAAAACAAAGATTTAAGGCAAAGAATTCAAAAAGAAATAGATGTTTGTAATAAGAATTTTGGTAATTGGGAACAAATAAAGGAGTTTCAGATTACTGAAGAAGAATGGACAGCTACATCAGGCCACTTAACTCCAACACTAAAAATGAAGAGAAAAGTAATTTTAGAAAAACATAAAAATCTTTACAATAAAATATATAATCTTTAATATTGAATGACTTAAAATATCATATTGTGAAATCTATTGGTTTTTTGTAATTTGGCTTCATAACTTAAAAAACAAAATTACCTTTATGTCTTCAGAAATAACCAGATTATTTGACTTCCCTTACTTTTCCCACAAAAAATATAACCTTGATAATGCTCTGGTTACTAAATATGATAACAAATGGGTGTCTACTTCAAGTGAAGAGTACATAGCTAAGGCAAATACTATTAGTAGAGCATTACTTCGTTTAGGAGTAAAATCAAATGATAAAATTGCTGTTATTTCCTCTACGAATAGAACTGAATGGAATATTGTGGATATTGGAATTCTTCAAACAGGTGCTCAAAATGTACCTATATACCCTACCATATCCAAAGAAGATTATGAATATGTTTTAAATCACTCTGAATCTATTTATTGTTTTGTTTCAGATATTTCTATTGTAGAAAAAATCAACAAAATTAAAGGAAATACAAAACTTAAAGAGGTGTATACTTTTGACGAGATATCTGATGAGAAAAACTGGAAAGAACTTCTAGAACTGGGAAAAGACACTTCAAATCAAAGTGATGTTGAAGCTAGAAAAGATGCAGTAAAAAGTGAAGATTTAGCTACACTTATTTACACCTCCGGAACCACTGGAAGACCTAAAGGAGTAATGTTATCTCACGGAAATATTGTCTCAAATGTTTTAACTAGTGAAGAAAGTGTTCCGTTAACTAAAGGAAATGATAAAGCCTTAAGTTTTCTTCCGGTATGTCATATTTTTGAACGTATGATACTTTATTTATACCAATATTGTGGTGTAGAGATCTATTTTGCTGAAGGGGTTGAAAAATTAGTTGAAAATGCTCAAGAAGTTAAACCTCATGTTTTGACAGCTGTTCCAAGGTTATATGAAAAAATTTATGACAGTATTGTTTTGAAGGGTCAAGAATTAACCGGTATAAAAAAGAAATTGTTTTTTTGGGCCGTAGATCTTGGTTTAAAATATGAACCCTATGGAGCCAATGGTTGGTGGTATGAGAAACAATTAGGCTTAGCTCGAAAACTAATTTTCTCAAAATGGCAAGCTGCTTTAGGAGGAGAGCTTAAATTAATGGTTTCAGGAGCTTCTGCGTTGCAGCAACGATTAACAAGAGTTTTTACCGCTGCTGGAATGCCTATTATGGAAGGATATGGATTAACTGAAACATCTCCAGTAACATCAGTTAGCTTTATGGAACAAAATGGTGTTCGTGGATTTCGAGTTGGAACCGTAGGTCGAATTTTAAAAAATGTGGAAGTAAAAATTGCTGAAAATGGTGAAATATTAGTAAAAGGACCAAATGTGATGCAAGGGTATTACAAAGACCCAAAAAAAACTGCTGAGGTTATTAAAGACGGTTATTTTCATACTGGTGATAAAGGTGAAATAGACTCTGATGGATTTTTAAAAATTACAGGTAGAACAAAAGAAATGTTTAAAACCTCTGGTGGTAAATACATTGTTCCACCTTTGCTAGAGGGAGACTTAAAACAATCTTTATTTATAGAACAGGTTATGGTTATTGGTGAAAATGAAAAAATGCCAGCAGCTTTAATACAACCAAACTTTGTTTTTATTAGAGATTGGATTGAAAGAAAAGGTCATAAAATTGGGACCTCATGCGAAGAAATCGCTAGTGCTCAGATTATCATCGATAGAATTCAGTTAGAGGTAGATCAATGCAATGAGAATTTTGGAAAATGGGAACAAATCAAGAAATTTGAATTGACACCTAATGAGTGGACTATAGATGGAGGTCATCTAACACCTACTATGAAAATGAAAAGAGAAATAATAAAAGAAAACTACAAAGACCTATATGAAAAAATTTATAGGGGATAATGGTACAAAGCGCTGTATTTACAGCGTTTTTTTTGCATATAAATTAAAACTTGAGAGTTTTTATTTTTTTTCTTTCAAAAGTTTAGGGAATTTTTTCATAAAACGTTTTAATCTTGGAACAGATACGTTTCTTACATAACTATCGTAAGGATTGAGTTTCTCATAATTTTGATGATAAGACTCAGCCTCGTAAAAAATAACATGTTTGGTTACCTCAGTAACAATTTTATTGTTGTGAACTTCTCTATTTAGTTTGCTAATAGCTTTTTCAATAATTTCTTTCTCTTTAATGGAACTATAAAAGGCAATTGATCTGTATTGGCTTCCATAATCTGGGTGCTGTCCATTTTTAGTTGTCGGATCATGAGAACCAAAAAACACATCTACTAATGTTTTAAAACTTACAATTTGAGGATCATAATACACTGCAACAGTCTCAGCATGCCCAGTTCTACCTGTTCCGATTGTTCGATACGTAGGGTTTTTTGTGTGCCCTCCTGCATAACCTGAAATGGCCTCACTTACACCGTCTACACTTTCAAAAATAGCTTCTACACACCAAAAACAACCGCTAGCGAAGTAAGCTACTTTATCATTAGGACCAATCTCTTGAATTACAACATCATTCATACGGAATGATTCCTTAAAACTGAAGGAGATTGCTAAAAAAATTAATACACAAGTGAAAAAAATATTCTTATTTACTTTCATATTTAAATTTATTTGATTGTTACACTCAAAAGTAATTAATTCTTACAATTTGTTTACAACTTTAGTGATTTGTTGAGAAAGCATATTGTAATTACTAGTGTAGATACTTACATTTGTTAGACAAAGATACGCAAACATATATGGAGCACTTTATAGTTTCTGCACGTAAATACAGACCTCAAAATTTTGAGGATGTTGTTGGGCAACAAACGATCACAAACACGCTTCAAAACGCTATAAAAAACAACCATTTAGCCCAAGCTTTACTTTTTACAGGACCAAGAGGAGTTGGAAAAACCTCATGTGCTAGAATTTTAGCAAAAAAAATTAATCAACAGAATTCAACTTCAGATAAAGAAGATTTTGCTTTTAATATTTTTGAATTAGATGCTGCTTCTAATAATTCCGTTGATGACATAAGGAACTTAACAGAACAAGTAAGAATACCCCCACAAACTGGGAATTATAAAGTCTACATTATAGATGAAGTTCATATGTTATCTCAAGCAGCCTTTAATGCTTTTTTAAAGACTTTAGAGGAACCACCTGCCCATGCTATATTTATTTTAGCAACCACAGAAAAGCATAAAATTATTCCAACAATTTTATCGCGTTGTCAAATTTTTGATTTTAAACGCATTACTGTTTTAGATTCAAAAAACTTTTTAAAAACAATTGCTGAAAGAGAGGGAATTACTGCTGACGATGATGCACTTCATATTATTGCTCAAAAAGCTGATGGTGCAATGCGTGATGCTTTGTCAATTTTTGACAGAGTTATAAGTTTTTCTGGAAATAAATTAACACGAGAAGCCGTTACTCAAAACTTAAATGTTTTAGATTATGATACTTATTTTTCAATGACAAATTTGTTATTGGAAAATAAAATTCCAGAAGTTCTTAATAACTTCAATGCTATTTTAGCTAAAGGTTTTGAAGGTCACCATTTCATAAATGGGTTGGCCTCTCATTTTAGAGACATACTGGTTGCAAAGGATAATTCTACGATCAACCTTCTTGAGGTTGGTGACAATGCTAAAAAGAAATACCTTGAGCAATCCTCCAAAGCGTCTATTTCCTTTCTTATACAAGCTATAGAAAAGGCCAATCAATGTGATTTAAATTACAGAACTAGTAAAAATCAGCGCCTTCTTGTAGAGCTAACTTTAATGCAAATTGCCTCTATCACTTTTGATGGAGAAAAAAAAAAATCAGCTAACTACATAATACCAGCAACATTTTTCACTTCAATATTTCCAGTAAAAAAACAGGAAATCATAGAAAAACCAAAACCTATTAAAAAAGAGGTAACAGAAAATTCTGTTGAAAAAGTAGTTTCTGATGCAAAAGAAATTTCAAAGCCTCCAATTTTGCAAAACCTCAAAAGAAGAAATAACTCACTTTCCTTGAAAAGTATTCATCACAAGAAGGAACAGCAAAAGAAACCAATTGAAATTAATTATGAAAATCATCCTAAAGATTCATTTTCTGAGAAAGATTTACAAAAAACTTTGAGTGAGTATCAAAAATTACTGATAAAAAAAGGTGAAAAAAGTATAGCTTCAATATTAGCTGCAGCAGACCCAAAACTTTTAGAAAATTTTAATGTTCAATTTACGCTCCCTAATAAGCTTATGAAAGCACAATTGAAGATTGAAAAACCTAAACTACTCAAGTTTTTAAGAGAAGTTCTTAATAATTTTAGTATTACTATTACCGTGATAGTTAATGAAACTGTAGAAAAGAAATTTGCTTATACACCTCAAGAAAAATACAATAAACTTCTAGAAAAAAACTCTTCGTTAAAAAGCTTAAAAGATACTTTTCAACTAGATCTTTAGATATATTAAATTGCCACTCACAAATAGGATACTCAAAAAATTTAAAATATCATTTTCAATATTTCTTTAAAAAGGAACCTATACTAATTCAAAATAATTCCTAATATTTACTATTTTAGCTTTCTAAGCTAATTTATTAAAACCATCGAATCATTAAATAAATGGAAAAAATACCCAAAACAGGAATTAAGGGATTAATTGAAAACTGGCAAAGTGATGTAATTGCTGCTGTTAGTGTCGCTCTGATTGCTCTCCCTCTTTCATTAGGTATTGCTTTAGCTGCAGGGGCACCAGCAATGTCAGGAATCTTTTCAGCAATTGTTGGCGGTGTGGTTACAACTCTTTATCGTGGTGGTCATATTTCAGTGAACGGACCCGCTAAAGGTGTTATTGGTGTTATCTTATTGGGTATTACATTAATGGATGATGGTTCTGGTAAAGCCTTTAATTACGTATTGGCCGCAGTAGTTATTTCAGGTGCGATTCAGATGTTGTTAGGATTGATGAAATTGGGACGTTTGGCTGATATATTCCATAGCTCCGTAATACACGGAATTTTAGCGGCGATAGGAATAATTATATTTGCTAAACAAATTCACGTTGCTCTCGGAACACAATCTGATAGCCCAAGTATTATACAAAACCTCATTGATGCAGTATTATACTTACCTCAAGCAAATCCATTTGTAATAATTATTTCTTTATCTGGGTTACTACTATTATTACTTCATTCTAAAATTAGTTACCGTTTTTTTCATTTCTTACCTGCTCCAATGTGGGTTATAGCCCTTTCTATACCCTTTGTATATGCCTTTAATTTTTTTGATCAACAAACACTTTTTTTCTTAGAAAAAGAATATCAGGTTGGACCTCACCTACTATTAGATATTCCTGACACCATAATGGATTCTGTTATGTTTCCAGACTTCAGTAAAATAAATACAATAGAATTTTGGACAACAGTATTTTCTATTTTAATCATTACAAGTATTGAATCCCTAGCTATTGCTAAAGCAGTTGATAAAATTGACCCTTACAAAAGAAAAACAGATCTAAATAAAGATTTAACTGGAATAGGATTAAGCACTATGGTAGCAGGCGCTATTGGTGGATTACCAATTATTGCTGTGATTATTAGAAGTACTGTCAATATTCACAATGGTGCTAAGACAAAATGGTCTAATATGTATCAAGGAATTTTATTACTTCTTTTTATTGTTTTATTAAGTCCAATAATGAGACAAGTGCCCTTATGTGCTTTTGCTATTTTATTAGTGTATACTGGATTTAAACTGGCATCGCCAGCAGTTTTTAAGCAAGCCTATAATCAGGGAACCGAACAACTAATATTCTTTGTAGCTACAATGGTATTAACCCTATACACTAATTTATTGATTGGTTTACTTGGAGGTTTACTTTTAGCGCTTGTAACACATATGCTTTTGGCAAAAGTAACAATCCCTCAATTTTTTAGGATGATATACAAATCTGGAACAAAATTAATAAAACTTCCAGATGGTAGTTTTGATTTAAAAATAAGTGGGATAGCAAATTTTTTAGGCATTTTAAAAGTAGATAAACTAGTTGCTCAAATACCTTCAGGAGTTAATGTGAATATTGATCTTTCAGAAACTAGACTGGTAGGAATGACATACATGGATTACCTTGTAGAATATCTAAAAATACAAAGAGCCACAGGTGGCAAGGTTTTTATCACAGGACTAGATGCTCATGTTTCACTATCTACCTACAATAGGGCTCTAAAAATTAGTTTAAATAATTCTTCTACTAAGCTATCACAGAGGCAAAAAAGATTGAAAAGTTTAGCTATTGATAAAGAGTATCAATATAGTAGTCAAATAGATTGGAATACTATTTATCTTAAAAAGTTTCACTACTTCGAAATAAGACCTATAGAACGAAAATACAACTGTTTGAAAGGAACTTTCAAAGACTCTAATGTCTCTTGGGAAATCGCAGATGTTACATTTAATGAAGGAAATGCATTTACTGCTGAAACCTTTAATACAACCTTAATGATTTTGAATTTAAACAAAAAGCTACCAACTTTTACTATGGAGAAAGAAGGGGTACTAGGAAACATATTTGATCGCGTTATGGCATTTACAGGATATAAAGACATTGACTTTGAAATGTATCCAAATTTTTCAAAAAAATTCTTACTTATGGGTGAAAATGAATCTGAAATAAGATCATTTTTCACTGATGAAATCATACATTTTTTTGAAAATCATCAAATATATCACCTGGAAAGTAATGGTGAATCTCTAGTTATTTTTGATAAAATTAAACTAGCTCGAACAGACGAAACTATTGCATTTATTGAGTATGGAAAAGAATTAGCCTCTCTATTTAATAAAAAATAACAGCATTTTTATTGTCATTAGAAAAGAAAGAATTTCCTGAAATTAATACTATAACTTACCAAATTTAAAAATTCTATACATGCTTGGACTTCAATTTGAAACCTCAACATCGTGGGCTTTAATAGCCGAAGATAATTTAGAACAAATTCTTACTGATCATGCTTTTGCAGAGCAAAAAGCATCAGCCAATGCTATTTCAATCATCATTAATTACTCTGAGGAAACAGCATTGGTAAAAGATATGACAGCCATTGCCTTAGAAGAATTAGAGCATTTCAAAATGGTTCATGAATTAATGACTAAGAGAGGAATGGTTTTGGGAAGAGAGCAACATAATGATTATGCAAAATCTCTTCAAAAATTTTTTCCAAAAACAAAAGATAGACCAACTGCACTAATTCATAGATTACTAGTAGCTGCTTTAATTGAAGCGCGAAGTTGTGAACGTTTTAAAGTATTTTCAGAAAATATGGAAGATCAAGAACTTTCTAAATTTTATAAAGATTTAATGATTTCAGAGGCAAATCATTACACATTATTCTTGGGATATGCTAGAAAGTATATGGATAGAAAAATTGTTGATCAAAAATGGGAAAACCTTTTGAAATTTGAAGCTGAAATGATGAAAACAAGGGGAAAAACTGCAAGAGTTCACGGTTAATTCTAAAAAGTTTATGTTTAGTAAAGAAGAATCTGCTTCACTTAGAAATGAGTTTTGGACATGTTTTGGAATATCCTTTCCACGAAAATGGATTTTATACAATACTAAAATAAAAGGACTAAGTTTCAAATTTGTAGCCAATCGAAAGAATGCAATGATTTGTTTAGATATAGAACATTCTGATGAAATGGTTAATAAAATTCTTTTCGATAAAATTTCATCACTTAAAACAATTTTAAAAGAAGATTATTTATCCGAAGTTATCTTTGATGATTCTTACACCCTAGACAATAATAAAAATATTCGTAGAATATATATAAATCATAAGGAGAAGTTTAGCATATACAATAAAAACACATGGAGTTCTTGCTATAATTTTTATGTAGAAGAAATGCCTAAGTTTGAACTATTTTTTCATGAATACAAAGATATAATTAACTGTATATGAATTTATTAAGTTAAAAACTTAATACTAAGCGGATAATTTGGTTCTTGATTGTTACTAGCTCTTAGAGCATTAATTATCGGAAAAATAAGATAAAATATACCTAAAACAATAAACCCAAGAATCCCCAAACCAAATAAAAAAATTGCTGGAATACAAATTAATACATATAGGAACATTGAAATTCTAAAGTTTAATATGGCTTTACCGTGCCTATCCATGTCAAAAACCTCATCTTTTTTAATTAACCAGATAATTAGGGGTGCTATAAATCCCCCAACACCAGTTATAAGATCTAACAACTGACTTAGGTGGGTTAAAACCAATAATTGTCTATTTTCTATCATCATTTTGGTTATTTATTGATTGTATAGTATTTAGACGTCTAAAAATACTTCTTGTTACACTTTAGGAAATAAATATAATGAACTTGTATATTTGTAACATGATTCAAAAAGATTCTATTATAGCTTTAGCTACTCCTTCAGGTATTGGAGCTATTTCAGTAATTCGTATCTCTGGAGAAGATGCAATAGATATCCTTTCAAATTTTTTCGTATCTAAGAGCGGGAAACTATTAGAGAATCAAAAAACACATACTATTCATTTAGGGAGTATTATAAATAATTCTCAAATAATCGATGAAGTGTTAGTTTCTGTGTTTAAAACCCCCCGTTCTTATACAGGAGAAAATGTGGTTGAAATCTCTTGCCATGGTTCGAGTTTCATTCAACAAGAAATCATTCAATTATTTCTTAAAAATGGATGTAGAATGGCAGACAATGGTGAGTTTACCATGAGGGCATTTTTGAATGGGAAAATGGATTTAAGTCAAGCCGAAGCTGTGGCAGATGTAATTGCTTCAAATTCAGCAGCATCTCACCAAATGGCGATCCAACAAATGCGAGGAGGTATTACTAATGAATTAAAAGAGTTGAGAGCTCAGTTATTAGATTTTGCAGCATTGATAGAACTAGAACTAGATTTTTCTGGTGAAGATGTAGAATTTGCAGACAGAACTAAATTTAAAGAATTAGTTCGAACAATTACCACTGTTTTAAAACGTTTAATTGAAAGTTTTTCTTTTGGAAATGCAATGAAAAATGGAATACCTGTTGTCATTATAGGTGAACCAAATGTTGGGAAATCTACCTTATTGAACACTTTATTAAAAGAAGAAAAAGCTATTGTATCTGATATAGCTGGTACTACTAGAGATGCTATTGAAGATGAATTAATTATTGATGGAGTAGCTTTTAGATTCATAGATACTGCTGGTATCAGAGAAACTAATGACCTCATAGAAAATATTGGAATTAAAAAAGCTTATGAGAAAGCAGAAAATGCTCAGTTAATTATTTTCCTTATCGACTCCAGTAAATTTTCTTCATCCAAAGAAGTTTTTTTATCTGAAATAACAACTATTAAAAATCGTTTTCCTAAAAAAAGAGTTTTAGTAATTGCCAATAAAATCGATACTGTTTCAACTGCTGAGAAAAATGATATAACTGCTGAGATAGATGATATTTTATTACTTTCTGCCAAAGATAATATTGGTATAGAAACTCTTCTAATACATTTGACTTCTCTTGTCAATACAGGAGCATTGAGTAATAATGAAACTATAGTTACAAACTCTAGACATTTTGAGGCACTAAACAATGCCTTAACAGCAATTTTATCGGTCAAGAAAGGAATTGAAATGGAAATATCTACTGACTTATTTTCTATAGATATTAGAGAATGTTTAAGACATATGGGTAATATAACCGGAGAATATGACGTAGATAAAGATATTTTAGGTCATATATTTTCTAACTTTTGTATTGGAAAGTAAATATACTTTTCCTTTAAGCTGCTAACTCCTTCAATGCCCTAACAAAAACATCCAATTCATCTGTAGTCGTAAATACATTTGGACTGATTCTACATCCTTTTACATTAGCATAATTAATGGCAACAGTAAATATATTATAATCACTCATTAACTTTTTCGCTAATTCCTTTGGAGTCATATTTTTAAGACCAACATTTGCTATTCCACAGGCTCTTTGGGAATCATTAGGGGTATTCACAATTATGTTAGAATGATTTCTAACTTTTTTAGACCAATATTCTTGTAAGTAGCGAAGTCTAGATTCTTTTCTCTCAGCACCTAACATATCATAATATTCTATTGCATTTTCTATACTTAAATCATGATATACAGGATGAGTTCCAATATGATTTAATCTAGAAATATCTCCTGGCTCTCTATGATGTTCTGCAAATACTGGCCAAAGTTTATCTATGTGCTTATTATCTACATATAACATTCCTGTACCCAATGGAACTGCTAACCATTTATGTAAACTAGAACCATAATAATCACAATCTAAATCATCAATTTTAAATTGAAAGTGTCCTACACAATGTGCACCATCAACCATTACCTGAACACCCTTCCTGTGGGCCATTTTACAGATCTTTTTAATAGGTAGTATTTGGCCAGTAATATTAATCATATGGCACACCATGAGTAACTTGGTTTTAGTAGTTATTGCATTTTCATAAATGCTAACTATTTCTTCATCAGAGGCGGGATGATTAGGAATAGAAACTACAGTATTTTTTGTTCCATACCGCTTCGAAACCTGCTCAAACATCATTTGCATAGCACCATAGTCTTGTTTGGCATAAACCGCTTCATCTCCCTTTATCCAATCCATACCCTTTATAACCATGTCCAATGATTCTGTAGTATTTCTTGTTATAATTAAATTTTTATCACTAGTTCCTACGACTCTAGCCAATTTAGAAACCATAGATTTTTTATTATCCCATTGAACAGTTCTCATGTAATAAGATCCTTCATAGTTAACCATTCTAGCATGATCTAACATATGATTCAATGTAGGGTTAGGAATAATATTATAGTAACCACTTTCTAAATTAATATAGTCGGGTTTTAATGAATAATCTTTTCTAACCTGTAACCAAAAATCTTCCTCTGAAGCTATTTGTTTTGGTGATAGATGTTCAAAAGTCTTGAGAGTATTAGCAAAAGAAGTGTTAATTAAAGGAAGACCAACTGCTGCAAGAGATACATTTTTTAAAAATTCTCTTTTATTCATTATTTTTAGTTTTCTTTAAAGATAAAGAAATAACTAAAAAATACAAGTATCTGTTAATTAGAATTTTACAAAATATAACTACTGTAAATTTTAAAATTATTTTAAAGGAGTACCGTATAAATCGAAGTCTCCCGCCTCATGAATTTTAATAGGAATAAATTCACCTATTTTTATATAATGTTCTCTAGCATCAACTAGAACATCATTGTCTACATCTGGAGAATCAAATTCTGTTCTCCCATAAAAATAGTTTCCTTCTTTTCTATCAAACAAACAAGTGAAGGTTTTGCCTATTTTTTCTTGGTTAATTTCCCAAGAAATTTGCGATTGGATTTCCATGATTTCATTCACTCTTCGGAACTTCACCTCTGCTGGGATATTATCTTCTAGAACAAATGCACCTGTATTTTCTTCATGTGAATATTCAAAAGCACCCAAACGCTCAAAACGCATTTCCTCAACCCAATCTTTTAATTCTTGAAATTGTGCCTCTGTTTCTCCTGGATAGCCAACAATTAATGTAGTTCTAATTCCCATATTAGGAACTGCTTCTCGAAATTTATGAATCAAAGCTGTTGTCTTTTCATGAGTAGTTCCCCGTTTCATAGATTTTAAGATCTCTGTATTTATGTGCTGCAAAGGAATGTCTAAATAATTGCAAACTTTAGGTTCATTTTTCATAACCTCTAAAACATCCATTGGAAAACCAGTTGGAAATGCATAATGCATGCGAATCCATTCTATTCCATCTACTTTAGCCAAAGCTTCTAAAAGTGACGCTAGAGCTCTTTTTTTATAGATATCTAAACCATAATAGGTTAAATCTTGGGCAATAAGCATAATTTCTTTGATGCCTTTCTCAGCTAATTTCTCTGCTTCAATAACGATTTCTTCAATTGGAGTAGATTTGTGTTTTCCACGCATCAAAGGAATAGCACAAAAAGAACATGGACGATCACAACCTTCCGCTATTTTTAAATAAGCATAATGTTTTGGAGTAGTAGTTAAGCGCTCACCTATGAGCTCATGTTTATAATCTGCTTCTAAAACCTTTAAAAGATTTGGTAAATCATGTGTGCCAAAATACTGGTCTACATCTGTAATTTCTTTTTCTAAATCTGGCTTGTAACGTTCACTTAAACAACCCGTTACAAAAACCTTATCTACATTACCTGCTACTTTCTTTTCTACATAGTGTAAAATAGTATCTACAGACTCCTCCTTTGCTTTTCCAATAAAACCACAAGTATTAATTACAACGATATTACCTTCATCATTTTTATCTTCATGAACAACATCTTTCCCATTGGCCTTTAACTGTCCCATTAAAACTTCAGAATCATAAATATTTTTAGAACACCCTAAGGTAACTACATTAATCTTATTTTTCTTTACCGACTTCGTTCTCATTGTTATTTTTTAAGGATGTCAAAAATACGTTTTATAAAGTAAATTTTAATTGAAATTTTCTGGTAGTTTTCTATGATTAGTTAATTGTTCAAAGGTATATCCAAGTAATAATAGTTTACCTTCCTCATTTGATTTTCCTATAAAAGTAAGGCTAATTGGCTCTCCAGTTTCCTTATACCCCATGGGTATAGTAAGGTTTGGGTATTCAGCAACTGCAGAATATGCAGAATGGAAATTATTCACTGATAAAATAGCATCTAGGTTCTGTGTTTCTAAAACTTCAAAAAAATTCCTTGCTCTAGTCTTTAGATTAACTTTGATGCGTTCAAGATTAGCTTTCGATGTTGAATCTTTTCCAATATTTATAAATCTCAATTGGCCATATGGAGCTCGTATTTCTTTTTCTTTATTGTTATATGAAATGATGTCTTTCACATCTGAAACCTCGACATCTTTATCTGCATAATTTTTTAAATATTTTGGTAATTCATGTTTCATTTCAAGGTTCAAGATTGATAAAAAACCTGGAAGTTTAATTTTTCTTGGAGCTATCAATACTATTTCACCACCAGCTTCTTGAATTTGATCCATATTTTTCTTAAAAATTGAATCTCTAAAAATATCTTTAAATACTCCAAATCGTTTTCCTTTGAAAGATTCTTCTAGATCAGCTAAATCTTTATCAACTTCAATAGATTTTGGATCAGAAGCATCAAAACCCAACATTGAATTGAACAAAATATAACTATCAGTAACGTTTTTAGTCATAGGCCCTGGGGTATCTAAAGTAGTAGAAATAGGAACAATTCCAGTTCTACTTAACAACCCAACAGTAGGCTTTAAACCTACAATAGAGTTCTGACTAGATGGAGAAGTTATAGACCCCGATGTTTCTGTACCAACAGCTGCAACGGCATAATTTGCTGCAACACTAGCACCACTTCCAGAACTTGATCCTCCAGATTCAAAAATAGCTCTACCATATGGGTTTAGAGTTTGCCCACCCGAAGCACTATAACCTACTGGGCAAGTACCACAAAAATAATAAGCCCACTCACTTAAGTTAGACTTTCCTAAGATAATTGCACCTGCTTCTTTTAATTTTTTTATGATAAATGCATCTTCGGTATTCTTGTTTTTTGATAAAACTATAGCACCTGCTGTTGTTGGCATTCCAGCTGTATTAATATTATCTTTAATTAACACTGGCATTCCGTACATAGACATATCTAACAAAAGTTTATTATTATCTCTATTGAGATCTCTTGCCCTTGCCTCTTCTAGAACATTTGGATTTAAAGAAATAATGGCATTCAATGCGGTTTCATTATTACTTTCAAATTTCCGTATTCTATATAAATAAAATAAAGTTAATTTTTCATGTGATAAAAGTCCTTCAGATATACTTTTTTGAATAGAGGGTATGTTTTGCTCTAAAATTAAAGGTTTTAACTTATTGTATTCTTCTTCAGAAAAATTAGTAGCAAGCTCATTATTGAACGGTCTAAAATTAGCGTTCATATCCAAAACCTTAGATTGAATTAACTTAAATTTCATTCTAGAAATTTTATGATCTTGTTGATTTTTTATAAGTTCAGTTTCATCATATGTTTTAAAAAATTTTGGAGCTTCATTATTTTCGCAAGAAAATAAAACTAATAGAGCAATAAGAACAATTAATTTTTTCATGTGTAAGCGTTTTTGTAAATACAAATAATATGTGATATTTAATGTGAAAAGACCGAGATCATATATAAAAAAATATATTTTAAATATGGATATCAAAGATACTTTTTTAAAGGTAGAAAATAAAAAAGTCAACTAATTATTAAACTATCTAATTTGTAATTTTAGACAATACATTAATTTAAAGATTGTAGGTATAGGAAACCTATACTAGGGTTATAAATATTATTAAAGGTTTTTTTTAAATCAAATGGGTTATCTTATAATTACTTTAGATGTTTCAATTCCTTCACTATAATCTATAGTTAAAAGATAGAGCCCCTTATGAAGTTTTAATGGAATATTTATTTTTTCTAAGTTATCGTATGTATTTCTCAAAACAGGCTGTCCTAGAGAATTTAAGATGGAAATTGAAATATTTTTACAGAATTTACCTAACTCAATATACAAATGATCTGATGTTGGATTTGGGTAAACTTTAATTTCAAACGTTGACTCCAATTGATCTATACTAAGAGCCGATGATGTAAAAAAGTCATTATATGTTGAAAAGAAATCAATCCCTAAGTACTCGGTTAGCGTAGACAAACCAAATAGCATAGAGGAATAATCAATACCAATAATTTCATTGGGTATCCATGTGGTATTAGACTTACTGTACCTCCATAGTATAGGATCATTATTTACATTTGGAAGATTAAACTTTCCTAAATTAGAGTTCCATAAATCAATCAAGTTACTTTTGCTTTCTGGATTTACAGGAATATAACCAGCTATTATTTGAGGAGAAACAATCAAATCTTCATTATTATTAATTGCATCAGCATGATAGGAAGAGGTTATTGCACTACCAGCACCTAAACCCCATTCAAATAAATTATAATCCATATTTTGCCACCAAGAACGATCAGCTTCTTGAGAATTTTTAAAATAAGTTAAATATTCAGTTGAAGTAGTAAAATAATTGCATAGGAAATAATTAAACTGATGCGTAAATGAAGAGAGAAAAGAATTATTATTATCTGAGAGCACTGATCTTCCTTGATATGATATTGAGGGTAATAAACTGGGAGAACTGTAATGATTATTCCACAAAATAGTACCTAAATTATTTGACTCACTTGAGTAATTTTTTGCGAGCCAAGCGACAATCATATATTCATTATAAGGTCTGGTTAGTGAATTATTAATACCATTACCGTCAGAATCCATACTTAAATAGATTTGACCAGTCGAAGAATTATCAATAGCATCATTAAAATTTATAGAGTTCCAAAGTTCTGTGGTATAATGTGAAATACTATCATGTTGAAAATAATTCATGGAAAATAAAGCTCCAGAAACTAAAATTGCACTATCTATTGTACTATACTCAGAATTCCAGGCTTGTTCACCAGTATTAATATCCATAAAATGACGATAATATCCATTAGAAGTACGATCTGGTAAAAATCCAGAAGTATGACCAGTTGCTGTTTTAATAGTATTCAATGCCAGTTCTGATCCATTATTTATCCAACCCATAGCGTCTGCAATGCAGAGTGCAATCAGTCCCATACCCGTGTTAGCTATTGAAATTGGATGATAATCAGAACCACTAAAAAGTGTGGCATCTCTATACATACCATTCGGAAGTCGCTGAAGTTCAAAAACAGTATAACTATTTCTAAATAAAGAATCTATCTCAGGAGATTCTTGCCCATAGCTGTTTAAAAAACAAAATGAACTAAATAATATTAATATAGACTTTTTCATTACTGTTTGATGTTTAGTATAAATCGAAACTGTATTTATACTTAATACCAAGAATAGATTTTTGTTTCAACTCTATTCTATTAAAATTCTTCTGAAATCCATAAAACAGAGAGACTTTTCCAAAATTTTTAAATTTTTTATACGATTCAAAAGTTAAACGATATCGATTGAAACCATTTTCTATATTTTCTTTTTGTATTTGATTAAAAAGTTCACCTTTTAATTTTAACCCTAAACCAGAATCTTTAAATTTATACCCTAAACCCACACGAAATCTCATATACTCGTTAGGAATGTTATCTTCTACTTCAAGAAGACCAAGTTCATTTTTATGTTGATATCTTAATCTATAAAAAAGGGTAAGCATTTTTAGATCATGCTTATAATTTATTTCAAATTGATATCTAAAATGAGTTTCGAGTCCTTGAATATTTCCAACATCATCATTCTTTCTTATAAAACGAACTCCACCCCCTAAATTAAAATCTTTAAAAATTTCATAAGAGGTTTCAAGTTGAGTAAAATAAGAACTCATAGTAGAAATATTATTTCTGTACCTTAAATGTTCAGATACAGAAAAGGATAACTTATTTGAAATATTTAAACCTACTTCTATAGAGCTCCATCCTTCAGTATCTGAAAGATTCTGAGCATAACTATTCTGAACAATGGAGAATAATAAGACTAAAAAAAATCGATAAATAATATTAATTGATATTTTCAAAATTTTAATTTTTATAGTAAACGGTTATTTCTGCAGTATCTCTAAGAAAATTAATATCTCCAATTTCTAGCTTTACGATTTGAACCCCTAATCTTTGTTGAATATCTTCTTTTAATATGTGGTGATTGTCAGGGTGTATATTTTCTATAGTTTCATAAATAATATCTTTTTTTAAAACCATATTTTGATTATAAAATCTTTCAAAAAAGTAGACCACTAAAAGAATAATGGAGTTAGCTGACAAAATCTCAACATAACTCATTTTTTTATTAGATAATGCGTTCATAACAGAAATACCAATAACAACAAAAAGATAAGTCATTTCTTTAACATCTATCGGTGTTGTACGATACCTTAAAATCCCAAAAATTGCAAATAAACCGAGAGCCATCCCCAAATCTAATTCATACTTTTTAAGAGTAAAACACAAAAAGAAAACCACTGTTCCTATGAGATAAAATGTAAAGAGATATTCTTTTTTCTTTGAATATTTATAATAAATAAATCGAATAATACCTGTTAAAAAGATTACATTAATGATGAGCTTAATCAGCATTTTATAAAAATCATCGTCAAATAAAGGAATTCCAAATATTTCCATGTTAGTTATGTAGTTTATTAAGTTTTAAATTTATTTCTTTGAATTGGTTTGATTTAATTGAAGGTATAAGGTTAGAAATGCCAATACAATACTTACTAAAACTTACATTGGATATTTTACAAGTTTTTAAAGCTTTGTAAATTGCAGTATTTTCTTTTCCTTTCTCTTGTTTAACCTCTATTACTACAATTTTATCTAGTATTTTGGAAACGTTATTGGATTTAAATACTATTCTGGTATCAATTGTAACCCTCTCAGGCACATTTTTATTTACAAGGGTAAAACGACTAAAAGTATTTGATAATACTGGGTGTAAAATTTGTGAACTATCTGAGTATTTTTTAATAAATTTTAATGATGAGGGTGATAATTTGGTTTCAAAATTATCAATGGGACATCTGAATTTATTAGTAAATCCAGTATTGTTCTTTTTTTTTACCTCTAAAAAACAAATGTTAGAGTCTACATATTTTCGCATTCTAATTTTATGTCGATTTCCTTTTTTATTATGATGGTGTTTGTAAAGTATTTTATCGTTGGAGTCAAAATATAAAGTAGAATATTTCATCAATCTTTTATTTTCAATATCCAAAACATTATACTCAGAACTAATCAATGTCAAAATTTCAACTAATTTTTTCTCTGTAGTTAAAAATTTAGTGTCAACTCTTTTTAACAGCGAAACATTATCCATTTCTTTAAGAGAAATTGGAGAAAATTTTGTCAAATTATTTGAAATCATTAATTTAATTATAGACCCCTAAGTTAGGAATAATTTTTAATGTTATTAAAAGATAAATTTAATGTTAATAAAAAACTTTTTTTGTTTATTTGGTTAAAAAAATCAGTTTGGTAACTTAATATTTAAATAAGGTTTAAGAAGCAAGCTATCTATTTAAAAATAAATTTTCAACATTTCTGAAAACAAAAAAACTCACAACATCGGTTGTGAGTTTCCTTTTGCGGAGAAAGAGGGATTCGAACCCCCGGACCTGTTACAGTCAACAGTTTTCAAGACTGCCGCATTCGACCACTCTGCCATTTCTCCGGTCACGCCATATATAGCGGCTGCAAATATAGAAAAGGTTTTGATTTTTTAAAAGTATTTATGTGTTTTTTAATAGATTATTTTTTGAGGGTATTTCTACTTTATTTGTAATACATTTATCTAATAATTTCATGAAATGTTAGACTATTTTTTGTTAGTTCTTGTAGGGTTTATTGCAGGGATAATAAATATATTGGCAGGTGGTGGGTCTTTACTTACACTTCCCATGTTAATTTTTTTTGGGTTACCTCCTCATATAGCAAATGGAACTAATAGAATAGCTATTATAATTCAAAACATCTTTGCTGTAAAAGGTTTTCAGAGTAAAGGTGTAAACACCTACCCTTTTAGTATCTATTTAGCAATACCTGCAACAATTGGTGCCATCATTGGAGCATTTGCAGGGATAAAAATAGAGGGTGAACTATTCAATAAAATATTGGGTATTGTAATGGTTATTATTGTTTTACATATGGTATTTAAACCTAGTGATATTTCACATAAAACTCTAGAAAGAATTACAGGTAAATATTTTTGGCTAAGCATGATAGCCTTCTTTTTTATTGGCTTATATGGTGGGTTTATTCAAGCTGGAGTGGGTTTTATTATCTTATTAACTTTATCTAGCATAAATCAATTTTCATTAGTGAAGAGTAATGCAATCAAGGTAACTGTGGCTCTTATCTATACCTTAGCAGCTGTAGCTATTTTTGCGTATAACGATAGTATTAATTGGAAGTACGGTCTAATTTTATCTTTAGGTAATGCTACTGGAGGTTGGTTTATGAGTAGGTGGTCTGTAGATAAAGGTGATAAATTCGTAAAAAAAGTCTTAATTATTATGGTATTAGCAATGGCAATAAAACTATGGTTTCCTGATTTTTATAGTATCTTAGCAACGGAAATTTTAGATCTTTTTTAATGGCTTTTAATTCATTTGGAAATATATTAAAACTAACTACCTTCGGAGAATCTCATGGCTCAGCCATAGGGGGTATTATTGATGGTTTTCCGGCGGGACTTTTGATAAATTTAGAGGCTATTCAAGAGGAATTAAATAGAAGGAAACCTGGGCAATCTAAAATTGTTACCCAACGCAAAGAACCAGATACAGTAGAATTTCTTTCAGGAATTTTTGAAGGAAAAACTACAGGAACATCGATTGGATTTATTATTAAAAACACCAATCAAAAATCTCATGATTATTCACATAATACAGATGTATACAGACCTTCCCATGCAGATTTTACCTACGACAAAAAATTTGGTATCAGAGATTATCGAGGTGGAGGAAGATCGTCTGCAAGAGAAACCGCTAACTGGGTAGTAGCAGGTGCTCTAGCGAAACAATTGATATCTACAATTTCTATAAATGCCTATACCTCTTCAGTTGGTAGCATAGAGATGAACAAAGCTTATGATCAGTTAGATTTCTCTAAAACTGAGTCAAATATTGTTCGTTGCCCTGATGAGAAAATGGCGGCGCTTATGATTAATAAAATCAAAGAAATTAGAAAGCAAGGTGATACCATAGGTGGAACTATTTCTTGTGTTGCAAAAAATATTCCTGTAGGCTTGGGAGAACCAATTTTTAATAAACTACATGCTGCTTTAGGAAATGCAATGCTTTCATTGAATGCCGTTAAAGGTTTCGAATTTGGAAGTGGTTTTGAGGGAACTAAAATGAAAGGTAGTAAACATAATGACATCTTTAATAAAGATGGATCTACACAAACAAATTTATCAGGTGGGATTCAAGGCGGTATTTCTAATGGAATGGATATATACTTTAGAGTAGCTTTTAAACCTGTAGCTACCATCATGCAAAATCAACCTACAATAAATTCTAAAGGAGATGAAACAGAAATTATGGGAAAAGGACGTCATGACCCTTGTGTTGTTCCTAGAGCAGTTCCTGTAATTGAAGCTTTAACAGCTTTAGTTTTAGCAGACTTTTGGTTATTGAATAAAACTAGAAAATTATAATCTTTTTAAAAAAATTTAATTTTACATCATAAAAAAAACCCAAAACGTTAGTTTTGGGTTTTTTATGATTTATGCCTCACCTGTAGGTCCAAATTCATTAGAATTGGTGGTTGAAATGTGGTACATTTCGAGCAACTCAAGTTTCATCATAGGTGTAAATTTTACACTTTATGCTTCACCTGTGGGTCCAAAATTCATTGGAATTGGTGGTTGCTCGTAATCTTTGATTTCACCATGAGCTTTCTCAAACTTCAAAATGTTATCAGCTAAAGCTTTTGTGAGCCTTTTAGCGTGTTGTGGAGTCAAAATAATTCTTGATTTCACTTTTGCTTTTGGTACTCCAGGCATTATTCTGATAAAATCTACAATAAACTCAGAGGCAGAATGATTAATAATTGCCAAATTAGAATACGTTCCTTCCGCAACAGATTCATCTAACTCAATATTAATTTGCCCTTTTTTTTGTTGATTTTCAGCCATTATATTTACTAATTAAAGCTATTTTCGATTTCTTCTTTAGGACCAACTATTAAATGATCATAAGTTCTCATACCAGTACCTGCTGGAATTTTCTTACCTACAATAACATTTTCTTTTAATCCTTCTAAATAATCTACTTTACCATTTACAGCAGCTTCGTTCAATACTTTCGTAGTTTCTTGGAAAGATGCCGCAGAAATAAACGATTTTGTTTGAAGAGAAGCTCTTGTAATTCCTTGTAATACTTGTTCTGCTGTTGCTGGTTGTGCATCACGTGCAACAACTAACGCCTGATCATTTCTGCGCAATAAAGAATTTTCATCTCTTAATTGACGAGCAGTAATAATTTGTCCTGCTTTTACATTTTCAGATTCTCCAGCATCTTCAATTACTTTCATACCGTAGATAGCATCATTTTCTAGAATAAAGTCATTCTTATGAATCAATTGATTTTCTAAGAATAAAGTGTCTCCAGAATCTATGATTCTTACTTTACGCATCATCTGACGAACAACTACCTCAAAGTGTTTATCATTAATTTTTACACCTTGTAAACGATATACATCTTGAATTTCATTCACCAAATACTGTTGAACAGCAGAAGGCCCTTGAATTCTTAAAATATCTATAGGAGTAACTGCTCCATCTGATAAGGGCATTCCAGCTTTAATAAAGTCATTTTCTTGAACTAAGATTTGATTAGAAAGTTTAATTAAATATTTTCTAATATCTCCAGTTTTAGATTCAACAATAATTTCTCTGTTACCTCTCTTGATTTTACCAAAAGAAACGACACCGTCTACCTCTGAAACCACAGCTGGATTTGAAGGATTACGTGCTTCAAATAATTCAGTAACTCTTGGAAGACCTCCAGTAATATCACCAGCTTTTCCAGATTTTCTTGGAATCTTTACTAATGTCTTACCACTTTCTACACTTTCTCCATTATCTACCATTAAATGAGCTCCAACAGGAAGGGTATATGAACGTAAAGCATTACCATCTTTATCTTCAATAATTAAAGAAGCAATAATTTTCTTATTCTTTGAATCTGTAATTACTTTTTCTTGGAAACCTGTTTGTTCATCAACCTCAACTTGGTAATTTACTCCTTGTTCAAGGTTATCAAACTTTACTTTTCCTCCAAATTCAGATACAATTACACCGTTAAATGGATCCCATTGACAAATTACATCACCTTTTTTGATAGACTTTATCTTCTTATTGAAAATAATAGATCCGTAAGGAATAATATTTGTACTAAGGGTAATATCTGTCTTTTTATCGATTACTTTAATTTCAGCAGTTCTAGATATTACAATATCTACAGCTTTACCCTCAGAATCTTTACCTTCAACAGTTCTAAGGTCTTCGATAACTACCTTACCGTCAAACTTAGCAGATAACTTATTATCTTCAGATATGTTACCTGCAACCCCACCAACGTGGAATGTTCTTAAAGTTAATTGTGTACCTGGTTCTCCAATAGATTGAGCCGCAATAACTCCTACAGCTTCACCAATTTGAACATTGTTAAGTGTAGAGAGACTTTGTCCATAACATTTTGCACAAATTCCTCTTTGAGACTCACAAGTTAATGCAGATCTTACTTGAACAATATCTAATCCTGAAGCTTCAATAGCATTTGCAGTTTGAGAAGTAATTACCTCACCAGCTCCAACTAATAAATCTTCATTTAATGGATGGAAAACATCTTGTAAAGCTACTCTTCCTTCAATTCTATCACTTAACGATTCTACAATCTCATCGTTTTTCTTCAATGGAGTAACATCTAACCCTCTTAAAGTACCACAATCATGTTCATTAATAATGACATCTTGTGAAACATCTACTAAACGACGTGTTAAGTATCCTGCATCGGCAGTTTTTAATGCTGTATCGGCAAGACCTTTACGAGCACCATGCGTAGAGATAAAATATTCTAGAATAGATAGTCCTTCCTTAAAGTTAGAAAGAATTGGATTCTCAATAATTTCTCCACCACCTGCAGTAGATTTTTTAGGTTTTGCCATTAATCCACGCATACCTGTTAACTGACGAATCTGTTCTTTAGATCCCCTAGCTCCAGAATCTAACATCATATATACTGAGTTAAATCCTTGTTGATCTTCACGTAAACGCTTCATAGATAATTCAGTTAATTGATTGTTGGTTCTTCCCCAAATATCAATTACCTGATTGTAACGCTCTTTTTGCGTTAACATACCCATGTTATAATTCATTACAATTCCGTCAACCTCTTTGTTGGCTTCAGCAATCATAGTTGATTTTTCTTCTGGAATAATAATATCTCCTAAACTGAAAGATAAACCACCTTGAAAGGCAAATTTATATCCCATATTTTTAATTTCATCTAGGAAATTTCCTGTAGTTGGAATGTCTGTAACTTTTAAAATACCACCGATAATTCCACGAAGAGATTTTTTAGTTAATACTTCGTTAATATAACCTGCAGCTTCTGGAACAACTTCATTAAATAAAACTCTACCAACAGTAGTTTCAATGATTTTCTTAACAGAATTACCTGCTTCGTCAATATCATTTGTTCTTACTTTAATCCCTGCATTTAATTCAACCATTTCTTCATTAAAAGCAATAGTTACTTCTTCAGGAGAATAAAAAGTTAAGCCTTCTCCTTTTACAGGAACAGCTTTAGTGGATTTTCTTTCTTTGGTCATGTAGTATAAACCTAATACCATATCTTGAGAAGGTACAGTAACCGGTGCACCATTTGCAGGGTTTAAGATATTGTGAGAAGCCAACATTAAGAGTTGCGCTTCTAAAATAGCTTCAGGTCCTAGCGGAAGGTGAACAGCCATTTGATCTCCATCAAAATCGGCATTAAAGGCAGTACATACTAATGGATGCAATTGAATAGCTTTACCTTCAATTAATTTTGGTTGAAATGCTTGAATACCTAGTCTATGTAATGTAGGAGCACGGTTTAATAAAACTGGATGTCCTTTGATCACATTTTCTAGAATATCCCATACAACTGGTTCTTTTCTATCTATAATTTTCTTTGCAGATTTTACAGTTTTTACAATTCCTCTTTCGATTAATTTTCGAATTACAAAAGGCTTGTAAAGTTCCGCTGCCATTTCTTTAGGAATACCGCATTCAGATAACTTTAATTCTGGCCCTACAACAATTACAGAACGTGCAGAATAATCAACACGTTTTCCTAATAAGTTTTGACGAAAACGTCCTTGTTTACCTTTTAAAGAATCTGATAAAGACTTTAGTGGTCTGTTAGATTCTGTTTTTACAGCTGAGGATTTACGTGTGTTATCAAATAATGAATCTACAGATTCTTGTAACATCCGTTTTTCATTACGTAAAATTACTTCAGGAGCTTTAATCTCCATTAGTCTTTTTAAACGATTATTTCTGATAATTACTCTACGGTATAAGTCATTTAAATCTGAGGTAGCAAATCTACCTCCATCTAAAGGAACTAATGGACGTAATTCTGGTGGTATTACCGGAACTACTTTCATAATCATCCATTCAGGTCTGTTTTCTCTATTTTTTTGAGAATCTCTGAATGCTTCAACTACATTTAATCTTTTTAAAGCCTCAGCTTTTCTTTGCTTAGAGGTTTCAGTATTCGCTTTATGTCTTAATTCATATGATAATTCATCTAAATCTATACGAGCTAATAAATCAATTAAACACTCTGCACCCATTTTAGCAATAAACTTCGTTGGGTCACTATCATCTAGATACGTGTTTTCTTGAGGAAGCGTTTCTAGAATATCTAAATACTCTTCTTCTGTTAAGAAATCCATTTTCTGTAAGGGTTCTCCTTCAATATTTTTTGCAATACCTGGTTGGATTACTACGTATCTTTCGTAATAGATAATCATATCTAACTTCTTAGATGGTAACCCTAGTAAATATCCCATTTTATTTGGTAACGATCTAAAGTACCAGATATGAGCAACAGGAACAACTAAATTGATGTGTCCTACTCTGTCTCTTCGCACTTTCTTTTCAGTTACCTCTACACCACATCGATCACAAACAATTCCTTTGTATCGAATTCTTTTATACTTACCACAAGCACATTCAAAGTCTTTAACAGGACCAAAAATACGCTCACAGAAAAGACCGTCTCTCTCGGGCTTATGTGTTCGATAATTAATAGTTTCTGGTTTTAACACCTCTCCTTTAGATATTCCTAAAATAGATTCTGGTGATGCTAAACCAATTGAGATTTTATTAAACTTTTTTACGGTGTACTTCTCGTTTTTTCTTGCCATGGTAATGGTATCGAATTAAATTGGGTCTGAAACCCTTATTAAAAAAGCATGTGTCTAGGTATGAGAAATCATACCTAGACATATACAATAAATTTATTCTTCTAGTTTTAGATCTAAACCTAAACCTTTCAACTCATGCATTAATACATTGAAAGATTCTGGTAAACCTGGTTCTGGCATGGTTTCGCCTTTAACGATACTTTCGTATGTTTTAGCTCTTCCCATAACATCATCAGATTTTACTGTTAGAATTTCTCTCAAAATGCTTGAAGCTCCATAGGCCTCTAGTGCCCATACTTCCATCTCACCAAAACGCTGACCACCAAATTGAGCCTTACCACCAAGTGGTTGTTGAGTAATCAACGAATAAGGTCCAATAGAACGTGCATGCATTTTGTCTTCAATCATGTGACCTAATTTGATCATGTAAATAACACCTACAGTTGCTGGTTGATCGAAACGTTTTCCTGTTCCACCGTCATAAAGGTAGGTATGACCGAATCTTGGTACTTGTGCTTCATCGGTAAAACCATTTATTTGGTCTAAAGAAGCTCCATCAAATATTGGAGTAGCGTACTTTCTGTCTAATTTCTGACCAGCCCAACCAAGAACTGTTTCATAAATTTGACCAATATTCATACGAGACGGAACACCTAAAGGGTTTAACACAATGTCAACTGGAGTTCCATCTTCTAAGAATGGCATATCTTCTTGACGAACAATACGAGCAACAATACCCTTGTTACCATGTCGTCCAGCCATTTTATCACCTACTTTTAATTTACGTTTCTTAGCCACATAAATCTTTGCAAGTTTTAGAATTCCTGCTGGTAATTCATCTCCAACAGATATCGTAAACTTCTCTCTACGTAATACACCTTGAAGGTCATTTACCTTAATTTTATAATTGTGAATTAATTCACTAACATGAGAATTAATTTTAGAATCTGTAGTCCATGTTCCCGAAGTTAAATGCACATAATCATCAACTGCGTTTAGCATTTTGAGAGTGTATTTTTTACCTTTTGGTAATACTTCCTCGCCAAGATCGTTAAAGACTCCTTGTGAAGTTTTTCCACTAACTAATTGGAATAGTTTTTCTACTAAGTTTTCTTTAAGAACTTCAAATTTTGACACAAAAGATGATTCCAAAGAGATTACTGCTTCTTTATCTTTAATTCTCTTAGTCTTATCTTTAACAGCTCTTCTAAATAACTTTTTATCAATAACTACTCCTCTCAAAGATGGAGAAGCTTTTAAAGATGCATCTTTTACATCTCCTGCTTTATCTCCAAAAATTGCTCTTAGTAGCTTTTCTTCTGGTGTTGGATCAGATTCACCTTTAGGAGTAATTTTACCAATTAAAATATCTCCAGGGTTTACCTCTGCTCCTATTCTAATCATTCCATTCTCATCAAGGTCTTTTGTAGCCTCTTCAGAAACGTTAGGAATATCATTGGTTAGTTCCTCTGTACCTAATTTTGTATCACGTACATCTAAAGAATATTCATCTATATGTATAGACGTAAAAATATCTTCACGAACAACTTTTTCTGATATTACGATAGCATCCTCAAAATTATATCCTTTCCAGGGCATAAAGGCAACTTTCATATTTCTACCTAAAGCTAATTCTCCTTTTTGTGTTGCATATCCCTCACAAAGAACTTGTCCTTTTTCAACTCGGTCACCAGAACTTACGATAGGTTTTAGGTTGATACATGTTCCTTGATTGGTTTTTCTGAACTTAATTAAGTCATACGATTTTTCATCAGAATCAAAACTCACCAACTTCTCTTGATCTGTTCTGTCATACTTGATGGTAATCTTATTTGCATCTACATATTCAACAACTCCTGCTCCTTCAGAATTAATTAGAATTCTAGAATCTTCAGCAACTCTTCTTTCTAGTCCTGTTCCAACAATTGGAGACTCTGGGCGTAATAATGGAACTGCTTGACGCATCATATTTGATCCCATCAATGCACGGTTTGCATCATCATGCTCTAAAAATGGTATTAAAGAAGCAGATATTGAAGCAATTTGATTTGGAGCAACATCCATGTAATCAATAGTGTCTGGAGTAACTACTGGGAAATCTCCTTCCTCACGAGCAATTACTTTATCTCCTGATATGGCTCCGTTTTTATCTAAACCTAAATTAGATTGAGCAATTTTCTTACCCTCCTCCTCTTCAGCACTTAAATAAATTGGTGCTTTTTTCACATCAACAGAACCTTTGTTTACCTCCCTATATGGTGTTTCTATAAATCCTAAGTTATTAACTTTTGCGAATACAGATAGAGAAGATATTAAACCAATATTTGGACCTTCTGGTGTTTCAATTGGACATAAACGCCCATAATGTGTATAGTGAACATCACGAACCTCAAATCCTGCTCTTTCTCTAGATAAACCTCCAGGCCCTAGTGCAGATAATCTTCTTTTATGCGTAATCTCGGCCAATGGATTTGTTTGATCCATAAACTGAGATAATTGATTAGTACCAAAAAATGAATTAATTACGGAAGACAATGTCTTGGCATTAATTAAATCAATTGGAGTAAAAACCTCATTATCACGTACATTCATTCTCTCTCGAATGGTACGAGCCATACGAGCTAAACCAACACCAAACTGACTGGCAAGTTGCTCTCCTACAGTTCTAACACGACGGTTAGATAAGTGATCAATATCATCAACTTCTGCTTTAGAATTGATTAATTCAATTAAATACTTTATGATTGTAATAATATCTAATTTGGTTAAAACCTTTTGATTAATATCAATATCTAAACCAAGTTTTGTATTCATTCTAAAACGCCCTACTTCACCTAAATTGTAACGTTGTTCAGAGAAAAATAATTTATCAATAATTCCTCTTGCAGTTTCCTCATCTGGCGGCTCAGCATTTCTTAATTGTCTATAAATGTGTTCAACAGCCTCTTTTTCAGAGTTTGTTGGATCTTTTTGAAGTGTATTGTGGATTATAGCGTAATCAGCTTGTTGATTATCTTCTTTATGAAGTAATACTGTTTTCGCTCCTGCTTCAATGATTTCTTCTATGTGTTCTTTTTCAATAATTGTATCACGATCAAAAATAATTTCATTTCGTTCAATTGACACAACTTCTCCAGTGTCTTCATCTACGAAGTCTTCAAACCAAGTTTTTAATACTCTTGCAGCTAATTTTCTTCCTAAAACTTTCTTTAATCCAGCTTTTGAAACTTTAACTTCTTCAGCTAAATCAAAGATTTCTAAAATATCTTTATCTCTTTCAAAACCTATGGCTCTGAATAAAGTAGTAACAGGTAATTTTTTCTTTCTATCAATGTAAGCATACATAACTTGATTGATATCGGTTGCAAATTCTATCCAAGACCCCTTAAAAGGAATTACTCTTGCAGAATATAATTTTGTACCGTTTGCATGATAAGATTGTCCAAAGAATACTCCTGGAGATCTATGTAGCTGAGATACTACAACTCTTTCTGCACCATTGATAACAAAAGTTCCAGAATTTGTCATGTAAGGAATAGTCCCTAAATATACATCTTGTACAATTGTTTCAAAATCTTCGTGCTCTGGATCTGTACAATAAAGTTTAAGACGTGCTTTTAAAGGCACACTGTGAGTTAGACCTCTTTCGATACATTCTTGAATACTATATCTTGGTGGATCTACAAAATAGTCTAAAAATTCTAATACAAAGTTGTTACGGGTGTCCGTAATTGGAAAGTTGTCCATGAAGGTTTTGTATAAACCTTCTTCTCCTCGCTCTTCAGCTTTTGTTTGTAATTGGAAAAAATCTTGAAAAGATTTTACTTGAATATCCAAAAAATCTGGATAATCTGTTCCAAGCTTAGAAGATGCGAAATTGATTCTTTCTGTAGTGTTTTTCGTTGCCAAAAGAGAATGTTTTTTTGATTAAAAATCTGAATTTAATAAAGAACGAATATATACACAAAATGGTTTAGGTCTAAGAACCTAAATTCTTAGTACCTAAACCTTAGTTTGTTAGATATGTTAAAGCTTACTTAAGCTCAACCTCAGCTCCTGCTTCTTCCAAAGATTTTTGAAGACCTTCTGCTTCATCTTTAGAAACTCCCTCTTTAATAGGAGCAGGTGCGCTATCAACGATACCTTTAGCTTCTTTTAATCCTAAACCAGTTAATTCCTTAACTAATTTTACAACTGCTAGTTTAGAAGCACCTGCTGCTTTTAAGATTACATCAAATTCTGTTTGCTCTTCGGCTGCATCGCCACCTCCTGCTGCTGGTCCAGCAACAGCTACAGCTGCTGCTGCAGGTTCGATACCATACTCATCTTTTAAAATACCAGCCAACTCATTAACCTCTTTTACAGTTAAGTTAACTAATTGTTCTGCGAAATCTTTTAAATCTGCCATTTCAATTGTTTTAAAAATTTTATTATTTAGTTTATTAATGCGCTAATTTATTTATCTGATAATGTTTGTAAAATACCTGATAGTTTACCACCACTTGACTGCAATGCTGAAATAACATTTTTAGCAGGTGATTGTAATAAAGTAATAATATCTCCAATAAGTTCGTCTTTAGACTTCACATTTACAAGAGATTCTAGTTGGTCATCTCCAACATAAATAGCTTCTTCGATGTAAGCACCTTTTAATAAGGGCTTGTCTGATTTTTTTCTGAACTCTTTAATTACTTTGGCAGGTGCATTACTTGCCTCAGAAATCATTAAAGATGTGTTACCTTTTAATATATCTTGTAATTCTCCAAACTCCTTATCAGAAGCTTCCATTGCTTTTGAAAGCAATGTGTTTTTAACAACAGCTAGTTGAACATTTGCTTTAAAGCAAGCTCTACGTAAGTTTGATGTAGCTAAAGCATCTAATCCAGAAATATCTGCTAAATAGATGGTATTAGTTCTTGCTAACGTAACTGTTAAATCTTGTATTACTTGTGATTTTTCTTCTCTAGTCATAATGATACATTTTAACTGCTTACGAAACAGATTTTACATCAACTTCAACACTAGGACTCATTGTAGAACTCATAAAAACGCTCTTAATGTATGCTCCTTTTGATGCCGTTGGTTTCAATTTAATAATTGTTTGTAATAATTCATTTGCATTTTCTGCAATTTTATCAGCATCAAAAGATGATTTTGCTACAGCTGCATGAATAATTCCTGTTTTATCAACTTTAAAATCTATCTTACCTGCTTTCACTTCTTTTACTGCTTTTGCAACATCCATAGTTACTGTACCTGTCTTTGGATTAGGCATTAAACCTCTTGGACCTAAAACTCTTCCTAAAGGACCCAATTTACCCATAACACTCGGCATAGTGATAATCACATCTACGTCTGTCCAACCTCCTTTAATTTTCTGAAGGTATTCGTCTAAACCAACATAATCAGCTCCAGCTTCTTGAGCTTCAGCTTCTTTATCTGGTGTAACTAATGCAAGCACCTTAACATCTTTACCGGTTCCGTGTGGAAGTGTCACTACGCCTCTAACCATTTGGTTAGCTTTACGTGGATCTACTCCTAAACGAACAGCGATGTCTACAGATGCATCAAACTTTACATTAGTAATTTCCTTGATTAAAGCAGAAGCAGCATTTAAATCTAACGATTTAGTGCTATCTAACTTTGCGTGAGCTTCTTTTTGCTTTTTTGTTAATCTTGCCATTTTACTAGTTTTTATAAAGTTTATGCTGGTGCATTACCTTTAACTGTTAATCCCATAGAACGAGCTGTACCAGCAATCATTTTCATTGCAGACTCTACGGTAAATGCATTTAAATCTACCATTTTGTCTTCAGCAATTACTTTGATCTGATCCCATGTTACAGACGCTACTTTTTTTCTGTTAGGCTCTCCAGAACCTTTCTTGATTTTTGCCGCTTCCATTAGTTGTACTGCAGCTGGTGGTGTTTTTACAATAAATTCAAATGATTTATCTTTATAAACACTAATAACAACAGGTAATATTTTACCTTGTTTGTCTTGAGTTCTAGCATTGAATTGCTTACAGAACTCCATAATGTTTACACCTGCAGCACCTAGAGCGGGTCCAACCGGTGGCGATGGATTCGCGGCACCTCCCCTAACTTGTAATTTAACTACTTTACTTAACTCTTTTGCCATTTTAATAAATGTTTAAAGTGACATGCTTTTTAATTGGAAGCCAAAAAACATATCGGTATATATTTGTGTAACAATTATATTTTCTCTACTTGCATATAGCTAAGTTCTAATGGTGTTTTACGACCAAAAATCTTAACCATAACTTCTAATTTCCTCTTTTCTTCGTTCACTTTCTCAATAGTACCATCAAAACCATTGAATGGTCCATCAATCACTTTTACAGTTTCTCCTGATGTGAATGGAATAGCAATATTTTCATCTTGGATGGCTAATTCATCAACTTTTCCAAGCATTCTATTAACCTCTGATCTTCTCATAGGAACTGGCTCACCACCTTTTTTCTCTCCAAGAAAACCAATAACTCCAGTAATGGATTTAATAACGTGAGGAACTTCCCCAGCTAAATTTGCTTCTACCATGATGTATCCAGGAAAATAAACCTTTTCCTTATTTATTTTCTTACCATCACGAATTTGAATTACTTTTTCTTTAGGAACCAAAACTTGACTCACAAAATCTGAAAGTCCAAGACGAGAAATTTCAGTCTCTATATAAGACTTAACTTTATTTTCTTGACCTCCGATTGCTCTTACAACATACCATTTCATTACTGAGTCAGTCATCATTAATTGGATTTAAACATTCCGAAAAAATTATCTAACCCTGATTGAAAAACATAATCAACACCAGCTACAGCAAGTGCAAAAACAATCGTAAAGATTGCAACTGTAACAGTAGTTTTTTGAGCATCTTTACTAGACGACCAAGTCATGTGATTATTTAATTCTTCGAAAGAGTCTTTTATATATTGTATAAACTTCATTTGTTTAATATTTGCACGGATTGAGG
>Ga0213868_10000281_pt1 | contig 48517 bp, 64 predicted proteins | sample PICome_9_FD_160087 | JGI IMG/M metagenome (GOLD analysis project Ga0213868, IMG submission 160087) | Coastal seawater microbial communities near Pivers Island, North Carolina, United States - PICO127 | ecosystem: Environmental > Aquatic > Marine > Coastal | place: USA: North Carolina...
GCGGGGCCTGCGTTTCGCGATCCGCGAAGGTGGCCGTACGGTCGGCGCGGGCGTTGTGTCCAAGATCACTGCATAAGGTTCAGTAAGGCGGGGTTCACCCCGCCCTGCAGATCCATTGAAAGGCCACAGCAGAGATGCTGTGGCCTTTTTGCTGGGCGGCGAATGCTAACCAAATTGTTAGGAAAGAAAACTGGCAAGCCGCGTGGAAGCCGGTATAGTTATGCAATGAAAAACATAACGCGCTTGCTCGCCCCGCTTTACGCTTTGCTCTTTTTGCTGTTGCCAAGCTTTGGCATGGCTGATGACATTCAGCGCTTTGCGGGCACCTACACGGGGTTCGCGGAGATTACCGTGGATGGTAACGTGCTCAAACGCGATATGAGCGTGACTATTGAGCCTACCAAGGACGCATTTGAACTTAGCTGGACATCGGTGACCTACCGGGCGGACGGCCGCGTCAAAAAACAGACCTATACGATTGATTTCGTGCCAAGTGCCCGCGACAATATCTTTCAATCCGCCATGAAGAAGAACCTCTTTGGCAAGTCCACGCCGCTGGACCCGTTGCAGGGCGAACCTTTTGTCTGGGCGCGATTTGTTGGCGATACTTTCTCTGTGTTTTCGTTGTTCATCAATGAGATCGGGGATTATGAGATGCAGGAGTTTCACCGAACCCTGGTCGACGACGGGTTGGAGCTGGTGTTCCGCCGGGTGCATAATGGCGTACCGGAGCGTGAGATAACGACGAAACTCATGCGCGAGGAGTGATCAGTCCATCCCGACTTTCGCACTGACACCCCCGGTTTGCCAAAGCGCCTACAGGTCCGCACCCAATAGTCGCCCCTGAAACCATATCAGGGAAGGGTAGGCCGCGATCCAGATCCACAGGAACCGGTTCAGTCCGAAAAGACAGGCATTGGCCAGATGAAAACTGGCCCCAATGACAAGTGCGGCAATCAGGCTGCTGCTGTTGAGCAGGGTGAGGGGGAAAACCACCTCGAACCCGATCACCAGCCAGGACATCACCCAAAGCAACCGGGGACGTCCTGCCAGAGCGCGGAGGCTTTCGCTGACGGGATAGGCGGATAAGGCAAAGACATCCTGCAAAGCCCGGCCGCTGCGCCATTCGGGGTTTAACAGTTTGACCTTGCCGGAGATGAAGTAGGACAGCGTCAGCTGAAAGGCGAGGTAGCCGAATATGACCTCTTGCCAGAACAGGTCTGGGGCAATCCTTGCGGCCAGAAGGCACCACAGGATCAGCAGGCTCATCCGGTCGCTGCCGCCGTTATAGGGACCCTGAAAACGATGAAGCTGAAACAGGCTGATCGCCGCAAGCGCGCCGAGGGCGGCGGTTGTCTGAAGGCCTGCCAATAAGGGCAAGCAACAGATCATGCGGGCGATAAACCAAAGCCGGTCGCGCCGCGCCGTGGCGATATGTTCGGCGCTTTGCTGGAGGAAGGCGAGGGCCAGCAGGATTTCTGTTGTGCGAAGGGCCAGATCGAGGGTCATCGGGCGATGTCATTCATCAAGCAGGGGGCGGCGACATGTGTGATGGTCTGGGTCAGCCCGTTTTCATCCCTGCTGACAAAGATCAGCTGAAATTGCAGGTACTTTCGATGCTTTTCGCCCGGGACGGTCCGGTCAATTTCAGCAGCAAGCCGGTACCGGATTTCATCTGCGCTATGGGCGGTTGGGTTCAGCATCAGCCGTTCCGCCAGGCTGACCATGAACAGGGATTCGTTCCAAACAGGATTCCAGAACAGCCGCCCGACCATGGCGAAAACAGAAAGCTTGGCGGGGCGCGGCCTGAACTCTTGCCATGGGGGTGCCTGATCCTTGGGGCTGGACAGCATGCGCCATTGCACGCGCGGTGATGGTTCGACCGCCTTGAAAAATTCCCATGAGGGGATCAAGGCGGGAAGAAGCAATTTCAAAGCATGCACCATGTAAGCTAGATAGCGGCCCTGCATTTACTCTGAGTTAAAGTGTTTTCCGGCGTGGTGGGTGCGTCACCGGCCACTTGACGGCTTGAAATGTTTGACCGCAGCCTGTGTTAAGGGGCGCAGATGTCTGCCGACACCGGTTCCGTCGCAACCGGCGGGTTCAGGCCGGGCGTGCCGGCGGGGGTGCCCTGACAGGGTCAGCGCCCGCAGCCGTCAGGCCAGTACAGCGGAATGGTGATGTTTTTGACAAAAGCCCATTGCGTTTGGCGGCGACTCCCCCTAAAGCAGCGTGAACTGAACAGGGTGCGTTTTTGCGCGCCCTGTTTGGTTTAGACAATGGCGCGAAGAGGGTATGCGATGAGCGTGTATCCTCCAATCCGCTGAAGCCCTGACCAAGGGATGATACATATGGCACAAAGCCAAAATATCCGCATCCGGTTGAAGGCGTTTGACTACCGCGTGCTGGATGCCTCCACACAAGAGATCGTCAACACCGCCAAGCGTACCGGCGCATCCGTTCGCGGCCCAATTCCGCTGCCGAACAAGATCGAAAAATTCACCGTTCTGCGTGGCCCCCACGTTGACAAGAAATCCCGTGACCAGTTCGAGATCCGCACGCACAAGCGTCTGCTGGATATCGTTGATCCGACCCCCCAGACCGTGGACGCGCTGATGAAGCTCGACCTGGCCGCTGGTGTGGATGTCGAGATCAAGCTGCAGTCATAAGCGTAGGAGGGTAATATCATGTTGCGCTCAGGCGTTATTGCAAAAAAGATGGGCATGACCCGTCTGTTCATGGAAGACGGTAAACAGATCCCTGTAACCGTTCTTCAACTCGACAAACTGCAGGTTGTTGCACAGCGTACCATCGAAAAGGACGGCTATATCGCTGTTCAGCTTGGTGCAGGTACGGCAAAGGTAAAGCGGACGTCTCAGGCGATGCGCGGCCACTTTGCAGCAGCAAAGGTTGAACCAAAGCGCAAGGTTGCTGAATTCCGCGTTGACGCGGAAGCGATGCTGCCTGTTGGCGAAGAGATCATTGCGGATCACTATTTCGCAGGTCAGTACGTCGATGTTGCGGGCACATCCATCGGTAAAGGTTTTGCCGGTGCGATGAAGCGTCACAACTTTGGCGGTCTGCGTGCGTCACACGGTGTTTCCATCTCTCACCGTTCGCATGGTTCCACAGGTCAGTGTCAGGATCCCGGTAAGGTTTTCAAAGGCAAGAAGATGGCCGGTCACATGGGCGCTGCCCGCGTGACAACGCAGAACCTGGAAGTGGTCAAGACAGATACAGCACGTGGCCTGATCATGGTCAAAGGCGCTGTTCCTGGCTCCAAAGGTGGTTGGGTGACTGTCAAGGATGCGGTGAAAAAGCCGTTCCCTGAGAACGCCATCGTTCCAGCCGCATTGGCATCCGCTGCCAAAGCCGCCGCGAAAGCCGCTGAAGAAGCCGCCGCCGCAGCAGAGGCCGAAGCAGAAGCAGCAGCAGCCGAGGCCGCCGCAGCAGAGCAGGCCGCGATTGATGCAGCCGATGCAGAAGCGCCAGCCGTTGAAGCAGATAAGAAAGAAGGTGACGCATGAAACTAGATGTCATCAAACTCGACGGCGGCAAGGCCGGTTCGATCGACCTGGACGAGGCCCTGTTCGGCCTTGAGCCACGCGCCGACATCCTGCACCGCGTCGTGCGCTGGCAGCGTAACAACGCGCAGGCCGGTACACACAAGGTCAAGACACGGTCCGAAGTAAGCTACTCGACCAAGAAGATCTATCGTCAGAAGGGTACCGGCGGCGCACGTCACGGTGCACGTTCTGCCCCGATCTTCCGTGGTGGTGGTGTTTACAAGGGTCCGGTTGTGCGTTCGCACGGCCACGAATTGACCAAGAAGTTCCGTAAGCTGGGTCTGCGTCATGCGCTGTCCGCGAAGATGAAAGCCGGCGCGCTGGTGATCATTGACGAGGCGACGTCTGAGGGCAAAACAGCCGCTTTGGCCAAGCAGATTTCCAGCCTGGGCTGGAAGCGCGCATTGGTCATCGACGGTGCCACAGTGAACGAAAACTTCGCTCAAGCCGCACGTAACATTGAAGGTTTGGATATCCTGCCGACAATGGGTGCTAACGTATATGATATCCTCAAGCGTGACACCCTGGTGATCACGAAGGCGGGCATCGAAGCATTGGAGGCCCGTTTGAAATGAGCACCAAGCACACACATTACGACGTGATCCGCAAACCGATCATCACCGAAAAAGCGACCATGGCCTCTGAGGCGAATGCGGTTGTTTTCGAAGTGGCGATGGACAGCAACAAGCCGATGATCAAGGAGGCCGTTGAGGCGCTCTTTGGTGTCAAGGTGAAGGCCGTGAACACGTCCATCACCAAGGGCAAGGTCAAGCGGTTCCGGGGCCAGATGGGCAAGCGGAAAGACGTCAAGAAAGCCTATGTTACGCTCGAAGAGGGTAACACCATCGACGTATCCACAGGCCTGTAAACAGTCCTGAGACGAATGAGCGAAGGCCTCCGCGCAAGCGGGGGCCTTTTGCGTTTTCGGGGCGTTTCGGGGATGCCCGGAACATGTGACGCTGCCTGTCATCGCGGCGTTTACTGTGCGATGGGAGGGGGGCGTTTGTGGCCTTGCGGGAAATACCTTAACGATTGGTAAAAAGTCACACGGCGTACACCGGGCGTACACCGCAGGTGCATACGCGCGTCAGGCGGGTATCCGCCGGGCCGGGGGGAACCGGGCGTGGCAGAGGGCCCCAACTGTGGCAATTTGGACGTGCCTGTTTATACCGCTTGCTATGTGCGCGAAAGAGGCGCATGGGTGCTGAGCGACGTTACTACATCTATCGGCATTACTGCTCCTTACGGCTCAGTCTTTCGATCTTTCACTGACTTAGCCGATCTGCCGCATTCCGCGGGCAGTCTATTTTAAGGAATACTCTAATGGCAACTGGTACAGTCAAATGGTTCAACACAACTAAAGGTTTTGGTTTTATCGCTCCCGATGGCGGCAGCAAAGACGTGTTTGTACACATCTCTGCCGTTGAGCAGGCCGGCCTGACCGGTTTGAACGATGACCAGAAAGTTACTTTCGACATCGAAGCAGGCCGCGACAACCGCGAGTCCGCAACGAACATCAAACTGGCATAAGCTGGTTCGTCCCCTGCGGGGGGCGGTGTTTGACAGATTGAAAGGGCGTGCCGCAAGGCGCGCCCTTTTGCGTTCGTAATGACATGTTAGATCTTACAATCCATACAGGGTGCCTAGTCCGCATCAGCAGATCTGGCGGATGGGTTTGAGGCAGGCTTTTGGCGGGGGCTGGGTTGAAATCTGGCTGAAAATGACTTAGCTAAAGCTTAGTCATAATTTGGAGCCGGACCCATGCAAGCCTCGGTACATGAAGCCAAGACCAACCTGTCGAAATTGATCGAAGCCGCAGAGCGCGGCGAGCGGGTCGTGATCACGCGGCACGGGGTGCCTGCGGCAGAGCTGGTGCCCGCCCGCAAATCGAAGGTGACCTTTGGTTCATTGAAGGACAAAGTTGGTGAAATGCCCGACGCGTTCCTGGACCCCATGAGCGAAGAGGAACTGGCGGACTGGGGTGCCTAGCCATGCTGCTGGATACAGGGCCGCTGGCCATGGTGATCATTGGCAGTGCGCGGTTAACGAACACCGCTAAGGATGCGATCCTGTCGGCGGACCGTGTGACGGTCTCTGCAATATCGCTCTATGAGATCGGTCAGAAGGTGCGGCTGGGGAAATGGCCGGAGATGGAGCCGTTTGTCAGTGAGTTGGAGAGACTGACCCTTGAGCGGGGCGTGGAGATCCTGCCGCTGACGGGATCGGCCAGCTTGCGGGCCTCGCTGCTGGAGTGGAGCCACCGCGACCCGTTTGACCGGATGATCGCGGCAGTGGCGTTGCAGGAGGGTGTGGCGGTGGTTTCACCGGATGCAGCGTTTGATGGGATTGGGGTGTCGCGGGTTTGGTGAATATGTGGCTTATTGCGACTAGATGATTGAGTACGGCGTGAAATAGAATACCAGCGGCGAATAGGGGCTTTCTTTATGAACTTGACGACACCGGACAGAAATTTGCTGGGCGCAGCAATGTCGCAGATGCTTGATGACAAAGAAATAGCTGATATCGTTTCGGCTAGGGAAGAGGTTTATGATCGTTTTTCAAAGGTGTTCACTGTTCAGGCAGTCTTAGACATTACAGAAGCTGAAATGCGGGCGTTTCTAGACTTCAAAGAGAACAAACACTGGTCAAACCTGCAAAGAGCAAGTGCCCCAATTTTCGAAAATTTCGAGAGCACCAAAACGAAACTTTCCGATTTACTAGATCCTACGAGATCTTCAGCCGAGCGCTTAAATTCTATTAATGAAATAAAAGGGATGGGACATGGTATTGCCACTGCGATACTTCACGTATCCTCACCTGAACAGTTTGGAGTATGGAATGGTACTTCGGAAAGTGCAATGAAACGGCTGGGGGTATGGCCAGCCTTTCCTAGGGGATCTTCTGTCGGAGGGAAGTACCGATTAATAAATGACGTCCTAAATAAGTTGAGGTTGGATTTACGAACAGATCTTTGGACCCTCGACACGTTTTTCTGGTATATTGATCGGAATCCTAGCATTATCGATGGGCTGAACCCGACAGCCAAACCGAAGTTTAGCGGCCGTGAGAAGTCAATTCGTACACTTGTCTATACTGTGAATGACACAGTGAAGCGGGCGAATGGACAGGTCGTTTCCCGTAGTGTCAAGAACAAGGAGTTGCGGCTAAGTAGCTACGAACTAGAAAAAGCTATTAGGGAGTTACTTGATGCTGACAAGAACTGCTGCTCTGTAACTGGTCTGCCTTTCGAATTTGAAGGGGAAGGCAACAACACTGCAATGCGCCCGTCTTTGGATAGGATTAATAGCGACGGTCATTACGAAGACGGCAACATTCAACTGGTTTGTCGGTTTATCAATTTTTGGAAAATGGCGACCGACGATGGTGAGTTTCGAGAACTTCTCAAGTTGTGCGTGGAGAAGGCTCCTGCGCTTCGTATGGTTAAGGATTAGCGAAATTAGCTGCACCCCTTGACCCCACCCCCCATCCCCCCTAAACGACCCCATCGGCAAAGCCCCGGATTCGTCCGGGGCTTGTCTGTTGTTCGGTTGGTGTGTGCATGCACGCGGCGGACGGACATCTAAACGGGGACCTTCGGGGCCCTATAACCATTGGTCGGGGCAACCTGGCCGTACAGCTAAACGGAAGACAGACAACATGGCACTCAAGTCGTACAAACCGACGACGCCGGGCCAGCGTGGGCCGGTACTGATCGACCGTTCGGAGCTTTGGAAAGGCCGCCCGGTCAAAGCCCTCACAGAGGGTCTGACCAAGAATGGCGGACGGAACAACACCGGACGGATCACAATGCGTCGCAAAGGTGGTGGTGCAAAGCGCCTCTACCGTATCGTTGATTTCAAGCGCAACAAGCTGGACATGTCCGCTGTTGTTGCACGGATCGAATATGACCCGAACCGGACAGCATTTATTGCCCTGATCCAGTACGAAGATGGCGAGCAAGCCTATATCCTTGCCCCTCAGCGTCTGGCCATTGGCGACAAGGTGATTGCATCGGCCAAGGCCGACATCAAGCCCGGTAACGCAATGCCATTCTCTGGCATGCCCATCGGTACAATCATCCACAACATCGAGATGAAGCCAGGCAAAGGCGGTCAGATCGCCCGTGCCGCCGGTACATACGCCCAGTTCGTTGGTCGTGATGGCGGTTATGCTCAGATCCGTCTGAGCAGTGGCGAACTGCGTCTCGTGCGTCAGGAATGCATGGCCACCGTCGGTGCCGTGTCCAACCCTGACAACTCCAACCAGAACTACGGTAAAGCGGGCCGCATGCGTCACAAGGGCATCCGTCCTTCTGTACGTGGTGTTGTGATGAACCCGATCGATCACCCACATGGTGGTGGTGAAGGCCGTACGTCCGGTGGTCGTCACCCAGTGACACCATGGGGTAAGCCTACGAAGGGTGCAAAGACCCGCAACAAGAACAAAGCGTCCAGCAAGCTGATCATCCGCTCGCGGCACGCCAAGAAGAAGGGGCGTTAATATATGTCTCGTTCAGTATGGAAAGGTCCTTTTGTTGACTCTTATGTCCTCAAAAAGGCCGAAGCGTCTCGTGAGAGCGGTCGGAACGAAGTGATCAAGATCTGGTCGCGTCGCTCTACCATCTTGCCGCAGTTTGTCGGTTTGACCTTTGGGGTCTACAACGGCAAAAAGCACATCCCTGTAAACGTCAGCGAAGACATGATCGGTCAGAAGTTTGGTGAATATTCGCCAACACGGACCTACTACGGTCATGCCGCCGACAAAAAAGCGAAGCGGAAATAAGCCATGAGCAAGGATAAGAATCCCCGCCGCGTGGCAGACAATGAGGCACGTGCAAAACTGCGCATGCTGAAGACGTCGCCGCAGAAACTGAACCTCGTTGCTGGCCTGATCCGTGGTCAGAAGGTCGAGAAGGCACTTATTGCCCTCACCTTCTCCAAGAAGCGGATCGCGTTGGACGTGAAGAAATGCCTTCAGTCCGCGATTGCCAACGCTGAAAACAACCACAACCTCGATGTGGACGAGCTGATCGTCTCTGAGGCATATGTCGGCAAGAACCTGACAATGAAGCGTGGACGTCCTCGTGCGCGTGGCCGGTTCGGCAAGATCATGAAGCCATTTGCCGAAGTCACAATCGTCGTGCGTCAAGTTGAGGAGCAAGCCTGATGGGTAACAAAGTAAATCCGATCGGTATGCGCCTTCAGGTCAACCGCACCTGGGACAGCCGCTGGTATGCCGACACGAAGGACTATGGTGATCTTCTGCTTGAAGATCTGGCCATCCGTGCCTTCATCAAGAAAGAGTGCCACCAGGCCGGTATCGCCCGTGTGATCATTGAACGTCCGCACAAGAAGTGCCGCGTGACAATCCACACAGCGCGCCCCGGTGTGATCATCGGCAAGAAAGGTGCAGACATCGAAGGTCTGCGCAAGAAGCTGGCGAACCTGACAGCATCTGAATTGCACCTCAACATCGTTGAAGTTCGCAAGCCAGAGCTGGATGCGGCACTTGTTGGTGAAAGCATTGCACAGCAGCTGGAGCGCCGGGTTTCTTTCCGTCGCGCCATGAAACGTGCGGTCCAGAACGCCATGCGTATGGGTGCCCTGGGCATCCGTTGTAACCTTGCCGGCCGTCTGGGCGGTGCAGAGATCGCGCGTACCGAATGGTACCGTGAGGGCCGCGTGCCACTGCACACCCTGCGTGCCGACATCGATTACGCCCATGTTGAAGCGCTGACTGCCTATGGCATCATCGGCATCAAAACGTGGATCTTTAAGGGTGAGATCATGGAACATGATCCAGCCGCGCGTGACCGTAAGGCACAAGAAATCCAAGACGGCCCAGCACCTCGCGGTGCCGGCGGTCGTCGTTAAGGAGAGTAGAGATGCTACAGCCAAAACGGACGAAATTCCGCAAGCAGTTCAAAGGCTCCATCAAGGGTCTTGCGAAGGGCGGGTCTGACCTGAACTTTGGGACTTACGGCCTGAAGGCGACCGAGCCTGAGCGTGTTACAGCGCGTCAGATCGAAGCCGCACGTCGTGCCATGACGCGTCACATGAAGCGTCAGGGTCGTGTCTGGATCCGTATTTTCCCAGACGTACCTGTCACCTCCAAGCCCGTCGAAGTGCGTATGGGTAAAGGTAAAGGTTCCGTCGATTTCTGGGCATGCAAGGTCAAGCCTGGCCGCGTTATGTTCGAGATCGACGGCGTGAACGACGATATCGCACGCGAAGCCCTGCGTCTGGCAGCGATGAAGCTGCCGATCAAGACACGGGTCGTGGTACGCGAAGATTGGTAAAAACGTCGACCCCGCGCAAGTGGGGTCTGGCGCGCCCAAGGCAGGGTATGTGCTGGCAAATGTCGGTTCCTGCGAAGGCAAGATAGAAAGCCCCCGCTGAGTGATCAGCGGGGGCTTTTTGTTTGGTGTTGCAGAGCGGGATTTTGCCCGTTGCGAAGGAGCATGTGTGTCTGCAAGATAATGGCGTTTGATAGGTGCCTGTCTGACTGCTGTTTCAGCAGGTTTTGGCCGCGCATCCCGCAGCTATGTCGCACCAAGGAGCCCGCCATGCCGAAAATCCATGACGAACGTCTGTCTGCGCAGATCGAGGGAGATTTTGTTGTCTTTCTGATCGGGATCCGGATCAACCGCCCGCTTCGGGTGCATAAATGGCTTCCTGCGGTCATGGCCATGCCACGGATGCTGCGGGAACTGTCGAATATGCCCAAGGAAGAGAGCGGATTTCTGGGCTATACCGTGCTTGGGTTTGGCAATCAGGTGCAATACTGGCGCAGCTATGATCACCTTGAGGCCTATGCAAACGCAAAGAACGCCGAACATTTTCCGGCCTGGCGGGGGTTTAACAAGCGGATGGCGGACAGCCGTGGGGATGTCGGCATCTGGCACGAGACCTATCTGGTTCAGGCCGGGAATTTTGAGTGCGTCTATTCAGGGATGCCGGCCTATGGTCTGGGAAAGGCCACGTCGCTGGTGCCTGCGACCGGCGCGATGAGCGGTTCACGCAAACGGATCGCAGCGGCGATTGCCGCGTCGCAGGCGGATTAACGGTTCTGACCGGACCCAGCAGGCGTTGCCGTTGCTGGCACCCTAGGGCGCGGTCAGCCGACGTTATCCAGCACCGCCACGTCATAGCCATGGGCAAGGCTGGCACCGCTGCGGGGGTCAGTTAAGCGGAAGGCGAAATGGGAGGCGGGGCGCAGGCCACCGATTGCGGGCAATGTGCCGCCCATCATCACGTCACCGGGCCCAAAGGTGCTGCCGGTTTCGGCCTCAAATGCGGCGATCAGGTCATCGGGACGCAGCATCGCGGCAACGGTGCCTTGTTGATAGATCACTTCGGTCCCGTCGATCACTGCGCGGCTTTCGATCTGGAGGCTGTCCCAGTTGTCGCGCAGGGGCTCATAGGGCCACAGGCGCGAGGCGATCGGTTTGTCGCACATCTGTTTGGAGACGGTGATGTTGAAGGCCTCAACATCGCGGTCTGTATGGTCTGAGCCTGCGCCCACCCAAAGGGTGCCGTCAATGTTGAACAGGACGAATTCCACCTCGCCGGAGGAGCCCGGACCGGGTGTTTGCAGCAGGTCGCAGGTGGTCAGCCGTGTCACGGAGTTGCGGTAGAAGACCGGTGTGGAGGCGGGGCGTTTGATGCCGATCGCCTCAAGTTCGGCCATGTGGTGTTCCATCGCGGCCTTGTTGCGGCCGGTCCAGCCCGCCACGATAAAGCGTTTGGGCACAAAGGAGAGGGCACGTTCGGAGGTGCCGTCATCAAGGGTCAGGGCGAGGCTGTGTTGCATGGCGAGTGTCCTGTTGGAATGGGGCGCTGGTTCAGGCCCAGGCATAGTTGAAACTGACCGATACGCGGTCTTCTTCGACCATGTTCATCGGCACCTCGTGGCGCAGCCAGCTTTCCCATAGCAGCACATCGCCGACCTGCGGGGCGACATAGATGAACTGGCGCAGGTCTTCGGGGGCGTCCTTGAGGCGGCCGGGGGCGGCCATCATCATGGCCAGACGGGGGTCTTCGAACTTGATGGCGCTGGCCCCTTCGGGCATCGCCACATAGGTGGTGCCAGAGATCACCGAATGGGGGTGAATATGGGCGGTGTGGATGCCGCCTTCGGGCAGGATGTTGATCCAGAGGCTGTCGAGTTTCAGTTTGCGGTCGCCCAGATCAAAGGCAAGATCCTTGGCGAATGCCTTGACGTGTTTATCCAGCACCTTTTTGAGATCCTTGAAGATCGGGAACCGGTAGGGCAGGTCGTCAAGCGAGGCATATGAGGTGTAGCCGGCATATCCGTTTTCCTCGCACCAGTCCTGACCGGCTTCATCGTCATTGGCGATGGCGATGCAGGAGGCCTCCAGTTCGTCGGGTGAGATTGCATTGCCACGCTCAGAAAGCTGCGCGTGATAGAGGCGGGTCGCGAAGAGGGATTTGATTTGGGTCATGCATTCGGTTTAACCCAGTCGCTCTGCGCTGACGAGATGGAGTTTATCGGTGTTGGCGAGGTATTTTTGCGGGCTGGCCGGGGTATGGGACAGCGGGCGTGTCAGGATGGCCGGATTTGAGGGTTAATTGCGCGATGGTGCAGGGCCGCGCAGATGCGATCGGCAGGCGGGTGCGGGCGGTGTGCCGTGCAGTGATTGAATTGTCGCCACGCTTTGCCTAGAGCTGTGGCGACGCGCATTTCAGGACGCTGCCATGACCCACGACCATACAATTACCACTGAACGCCTGTTGCTGACACCTTTTGCGCCAGAACATGCCGATGCCCTTTTTGCCTTGAATTCTGATCCTGAGGTGATGCGTCATCTGAGCCGTGCACAGACACGCGAAGAGACCGAAGCCTATATCGTGGATGTGGGTAAGCGCTGGAAGAAGTTCGGCTATTCATGGTGGACGATTTTCTTGAAAGATACCGATTTTCCAAAAGATGCGGGCAGGATGATCGGATCGGCCTGTTTGCAGAACCTTGCCCATAAGGAGGATGCGCCGCTTGAGATTGGTTGGCGGTTGTTGCCGGCCTATCAGGGCAAAGGCTATGCCACCCAGGCGGGTCAGGCTGTTATCGACTTTGGGTTTGAGCGTGTTGGGGTGGATTACCTTTGTGCGGTGGCAAAGGTGGAAAATGCAGCCTCGCAAAAAGTGATGGCGCGCCTTGGTATGCGCTATGTCGGGGTTCAGACACATTATGGTATGGATTGCGCCTTTTACGAAAAAACCAAGTAGTATACCGCCTCATCTGGCCCGAGAGAGAGTGGCGCTGTGGCGGGGAGGCCCTTTTGGCGGTCATTTTGGCCGCCCTGAATGAATGGTTCAGGCCATTATTCCCAAGGGGGTTGCGCCAATGGCGGATCCCTCCTATACCGCGCACTTCGGAACAGACTCCACCAGAATCATGGTCACCCTCATGGGGCCAACTGGTGATGTTGAAAGGAGATGGCGCATGAACGCCAAAGAACTGCACGACAAGACACCGGATCAACTCCGCGATGAGCTTGTGAACCTGAAAAAAGAAGCGTTCAACCTGCGTTTCCAGCAGGCCACCGGCCAGTTGGAAAACCCTGCACGTCTGCGCACCGTCAAGCGTGATGTCGCACGTGTGCACACAGTGTTGAACCAAAAAGCTGCTGCCGCAGCGACCGCAGAATAAGGAGCCTGAAAAATGCCAAAGCGTATCCTGACAGGCACCGTCACTTCGGACGCCAACATGCAGACAGTCACCGTTTCCGTAGAGCGCCGCTTTACGCACCCGGTTCTGAAGAAGACCATTCGTAAGTCCAAGAAATACCGGGCCCACGATGAGAACAACACGTTCAAAGTGGGCGATTCAGTTCGCATCATCGAATGTGCACCAAAGTCGAAAACCAAACGTTGGGAAGTTCTGACCGCCGAGGCGTAAGGACAACCTGCTTAATCGAAACCCTGGGGGAGAAGGCCACGCATCGGCCCCCCAAAGGTCGGGAGAAACCAAATGATCCAGATGCAGACCAACCTGGATGTTGCTGACAACAGCGGCGCGCGCCGTGTTCAGTGCATCAAGGTACTGGGTGGTTCCAAGCGTAAATACGCATCCGTCGGCGACATTATTGTCGTGTCGGTAAAGGAAGCCATCCCTCGCGGTCGTGTGAAAAAGGGCGACGTCCGTAAGGCCGTTGTTGTTCGCACCGCCAAAGAAGTACGTCGCGACGATGGCACAGCCATCCGTTTCGACCGTAACGCCGCAGTTATCCTGAACAACAACAATGAGCCCGTAGGTACACGTATCTTTGGACCAGTTGTTCGCGAATTGCGCGCCAAGAACTTCATGAAGATCATCTCACTTGCGCCGGAGGTGCTGTAATGGCTGCTAAACTTCGCAAAGGTGACAAGGTCATCGTTCTGGCCGGTAAGGACAAAGGCAAGACAGGCACAATTTCTTCTGTTGATCCAAAGTCCGGCAAGGCCGTTGTGGAAGGGATCAACATCTCTATCCGCGCTACCCGCCAGTCCCAGGAAAGCCAGGGCGGTCGCATCCCCAAAGCGATGCCGATCGATCTGTCAAACCTCGCCATCGTCGATGCCAACGGCAAAGCGACACGCGTAGGGTTCAAAATCGAAGGCGACAAGAAAGTGCGCTTTGCCAAAACCACGGGGGACGTGATCGATGCTTGATACTGCAACTTACACGCCTCGTCTTCTGGCCGTTTACCGCGATGAGATCCGCGGCAAGCTGCGTGAAGAGTTCGGCTATAAGAACGACATGATGATCCCACGCCTTGATAAGGTCGTGCTGAACATCGGTTGTGGTGCTGCTGCCGTACGCGACAGCAAGAAAGCCAAATCAGCCCAGGAAGACCTGACGCTGATCGCTGGCCAGAAAGCCATGACAACGATCGCCAAGAAATCCATCGCGGGCTTCCGCGTACGTGAAGATATGCCAATGGGCGCGAAAGTGACCCTGCGTGGCGCACGTATGTATGAATTCATGGACCGTCTGATCACAGTTGCAATGCCCCGTATCCGCGACTTCCGCGGCATCTCGGCTAAATCTTTTGATGGTCGTGGCAACTATGCCATGGGTCTCAAAGAGCACCTCGTGTTCCCAGAAATCGATTTCGATAAGATCGATGAAAACTGGGGTATGGACATCGTCATCGCCACCACGGCGAAAACCGACGCAGAAGCGAAAGCATTGTTGACAGCGTTCAACATGCCATTCGCGAAATAAGCGCGGGAAGGATTAGATATGGCTAAGAAATCCATGATCGCACGCGAGAAGAAGCGTGAAGCACTGGTCAAGAAGTTCGCTGCAAAGCGCGCTGCCTTGAAGGAAATCGTAAGCGACGAGAGCAAGCCGATGGAAGAGCGTTTCCGCGCCTCCCTGAAGCTGGCGAAACTGCCCCGCAACTCAAGCGCTGTGCGTCTGCACAACCGCTGCCAGCTGACGGGCCGTCCTCACGCCTATTACCGTAAACTGAAAATCTCGCGTATCGCGCTGCGTGATCTTGGCTCTTCGGGCCAGATCCCCGGCATGGTCAAGTCGAGCTGGTAAGGAGCGCATCAGATGAACGATCCTATCGCAGATATGCTGACACGCATCCGCAACAGCCAGATGCGCGGCAAATCCACCGTCATGACACCAGCCTCAAAGCTGCGTGCATGGGTTCTGGATGTGCTGGCAGACGAAGGCTACATTCGCGGCTACGAAAAGATGACGGGGGCCGATGGCCATCCTGCTATCGAAATCAGCCTGAAGTACTACGAGGGCGAACCTGTAATTCGTGAGCTTAAGCGGGTTTCAAAGCCTGGCCGCCGCGTTTACATGGGCGCAAATGATATCCCACAGGTCCGTCAGGGTCTGGGTGTATCGATTGTCTCCACCCCAAAGGGTGTGATGTCGGATGCCGCAGCACGCAGCGCCAATGTTGGCGGTGAAGTGCTCTGCACCGTATTCTAAGGAGAGAACGATGTCTCGTATTGGTAAGAAACCTGTCGATCTGCCCAGCGGTGTTTCCGCATCGGTCAGCGGCCAGGTTATTGAGATCAAAGGCCCAAAGGGTGTCCGTACGTTCAAGGCAACAGATGATGTTGACCTGAAAGTTGAAGACAACACGGTTTCCGTGATCCCACGTGGGAAATCCAAGCGCGCACGCCAGCAGTGGGGCATGTCCCGCACGATGGTTGCAAACCTGGTCACAGGCGTCACCGAAGGTTTCAAGAAAGAGCTTGAGATCCAGGGTGTTGGTTATCGTGCCGCGATGACCGGCAACACGCTGAAACTGAACCTCGGCCTGAGCCACGACGTTGATTACACGCCACCAGCCGGTGTCACTGTAACTGCGCCAAAGCAGACCGAAATCATTGTGGAAGGCATTGACGAACAGCTTGTTGGTCAGGTCGCCGCGAACATCCGCGCATGGCGCAAGCCCGAGCCCTATAAGGGCAAAGGCATCCGCTATAAGGGTGAGTTCGTCTTCCGCAAAGAAGGCAAGAAGAAGTAAGGAACGCACAGATGGCAAACAGCAAAAGACAACTGTTCATCAAACGCCGCTTGCGCGTTCGGAACAAACTTCGCCGCACCAATGCAGGCCGTATGCGCCTGTCCGTGCACCGCTCAAACAAGAACATTTCTGTTCAGTTGATCGACGATGTGAACGGCGTAACCGTCGCAGCAGCGTCCACGCTGGAAAAAGATTTGGGCGTGGTTGGCAAGAACAACATCGAAGCAGCCACCAAGGTGGGCGCGGCTATTGCCGAGCGCGCCAAGAAGGCCGGTGTTGAGACAGCATATTTTGACCGGGGCGGTTTCCTGTTCCACGGCAAGGTAAAAGCACTGGCTGATGCGGCCCGCGAAGGCGGTCTGAAGATCTGATCTAGCGGTGGGTTCTGCCCACCCTACGATCCAAACAACGCGAAGAGGGCCACGCTGGCCCTCTCGATGATCCGGGAACCGCGTCTGGTTCACCAGGATTGAAACAACCGGGCATAGGCCCGCCAATCAAGGAGGCCAGCATGGCCAGAGACGACAACCGTGGGGGCAACCGCCGCAACCAGCGCGATGAAACCCCAGAATTTGCAGACCGCCTTGTAGCGATCAACCGTGTGTCCAAGACCGTAAAAGGTGGTAAGCGTTTCGGCTTTGCCGCGCTGGTGGTTGTAGGCGACCAGAAGGGCCGCGTGGGTTTCGGTAAGGGTAAAGCCAAAGAGGTGCCCGAGGCGATCCGTAAGGCAACAGAGCAAGCCAAGCGCCAGATGATCCGCGTTCAGCTGCGCGAAGGCCGCACCCTGCACCACGACATGGAAGGCCGTCACGGTGCCGGTAAAGTGGTTATGCGGACAGCACCAGAAGGTACCGGTATCATCGCCGGTGGTCCAATGCGTGCCGTATTCGAGATGCTGGGTGTGAAGGATGTTGTGTCCAAGTCCATCGGTTCTCAGAACCCGTACAACATGATCCGTGCCACGATGGACGGTCTGCGCAAGGAATCTTCCCCGCGCTCCGTTGCACAGCGTCGCGGCAAGAAAGTTGCAGACATTCTGCCCAAGACCGACGCCTCTGCGCCGGCAACCGAGGAGGCCTAAATCATGGCTAAGACTATTGTCATCAAGCAGGTTGGTTCCCCGATCCGCCGCCCCGCAAAGCAGCGTGCAACGCTGATCGGTCTGGGCCTGAACAAGATGCACCGCGTGCGTGAGCTGGAAGATACACCGTCTGTACGCGGTATGATCAACTCCATCTCGCACATGGTCGAGATCATCGAAGAAAAAGGCTAAGCATCTGATCGGGCCTTACGGCTTGATAAGGGCCGCAACCCGGTCCTTGAGATGAACGCTGAAAGACACTGAAATATGCCGCAGGAATGAGTTGTCATTCCTGCGGCATATTTGCGTTGAGGGGCCTTAGGGATCAGAAGTGTGCGGCAGACGCCTAATATGGGTGCATGGGCCCGCATTTTTCCAGGTTTGCCCAATTTTGGCCGCAGAGCGATCTTAGGATATCACCGTATTTGACAGGACTTAGACATAGAGGATCCATGCACGTAGGGCTGAACGAATGATCCAGACGATGAACCCCAAGGCTGGTTTTGCGGCTCATGCCCATGCCGTGGGCCCAAGGCTCTATGCGATAGATACGGCCAAGGGGCTGGGGATCGTGCTGGTGGTCTTTGGCCATGCCTGGCGCGGGGTGCAGGGGGCCGGGCTATTGGCGGATGGGCCGCTGTTTTCTGCGGTGGATCAGATGATCTATGCCTTTCACATGCCGCTGTTCTTTTTCCTGTCGGGTCTGTTGTTTCTTGAGATACTGCAAAAGGCCGAACCGGGATCATTTGCCGTGACCCGTGCGGTTCGCCTGTTGTGGCCTTTTGTGCTTTGGACCTGGGTTTTCTTTGGTTTCAAATGGGCGGCGGGGCCGATTGTGAACGAACCCGTGGTGATGTCGGATTTTCCGCTGTGGCCGTTTCCGCCCTATGAACATCTTTGGTTTCTTTGGGCGCTGTGGCTGTGCCAGATGGTGGCGATGGCGGGGTATCTTGTTCTGCGCCCCTTCGTGCAGCCCGGACATCTGCGCACAGTCTGTGCTGTGGGGGCTGTGGCGATGACGCTGTTGATCCCGCTGATCTATATCCCGTCGGTGACCTGGGGCGCGCCTGCGCAGCATTTTCCGTATTTCATTGCCGGTATTGCGTTGGGAGGGGTGGCGCATCTGCGGCCGCCCGTCTGGCTGGTCGCGGTGGCAGGGCTGGCCTTTGCGCTGTTGCTGTCACTGTCGGCGCATATTGAGGCCGCGCTGCTGGTGTCGCTGGCGCTGACGGTGCTGTTTTGCGTTGTGGTGGCTGGCGTTGACCGGAAGGGGCCGCAGGCGGGGCGGTTTATCGCGATGCTGCGGTATCTGGGCGGCGCATCTTTGGTGTTATATCTGGCGCATACGGTTTTCTCTGCCGGGACGCGGATTTTGCTGACGTCTGGTGGGGTGACATCGGTGCCTGTGCATCTGGTTACGGAAGTTGGGGTCGGGTTGGCAGGCCCGATTGTGCTGCTTTGGATCAGTCGCAGGCTGGGGATGGTAAAGGTTCTGGGCCTGTAGACCCGAGATAGCCTGTGGATGCCGAAGGGCGGGCCGCGACAAACGGTAGCAGCACGCGTGCGCGTTTGCGCGGGGCCACGCAGCGCCCCTTGATCATGATAGCGCCTTCGCCTATACACCGCTGGTGGACCTTCGGGTGCATGAGAATCAAATGAAACGCCGCGTCTGACCGCTCCCGTCGCTGGGGGTCATTTCCGGCAAAAGGAGAAGCGACATGAAACTGCATGAACTTTCTGACAATCCTGGTGCAACCAAGAAACGCAAGCGCGTTGGTCGTGGTCCAGGTTCCGGCACCGGTAAGATGGGTGGCCGTGGTATCAAAGGTCAGAAATCCCGTTCGGGTGTGGCGATCAACGGCTACGAGGGTGGCCAGATGCCACTCTACCAGCGTTTGCCAAAGCGTGGCTTTAACAAGCCGAACCGCAAATCATATGCTGTTGTGAACCTGGGCCTGATCCAGAAATTCGTCGACGCCAAGAAACTGGACGCGACAAAGCCGATTGATGGTGCCGCATTGGTGGCCTCCGGTTTGGTCCGTCGCGAGCTGGACGGTATCCGCGTTCTGGCCAAGGGTGACATCACATCCAAGCTGGACCTGCATGTTACTGGTGCCTCCAAATCCGCAGTTGAAGCGGTTGAAAAGGCCGGCGGTAGCGTGACTGTGACAGTAAAAGCCGAAGCGGCAGCCGAGTAAGCCAGCCTTTAGGCTTGTGAGCGGGCACTGTCCCGCTTACATAGACTTTCGAGTTTTCCCAAACGCCGCCCGCTGGAAAACAGCCTGGGCGGCGTTTGCATAACAACAAAAGAGACCGCACTCATGGTATCAGCCGTCGAAAACATGGCCGCCAACACAAGCTGGTCCGCATTGGGCAAGGCCACAGACCTGCGCAATCGGATCCTGTTCACGTTGGGCCTGTTGATCGTTTATCGCCTTGGCACATTCATCCCGGTTCCGGGCATTGATGGGCAGGCCCTGCGTGAATTTATGGACAGCGCAGGACAGGGCATCGGCGGTATGGTGTCGATGTTCACGGGCGGTGCCCTGGGCCGGATGGGTATCTTTGCCCTTGGGATCATGCCCTATATCTCTGCTTCGATCATCGTGCAGCTGCTGGGGTCCATGTACGGCCCTTGGGAGCAGTTGAAGAAAGAGGGTGAGCAGGGGCGCAAGAAGCTGAACCAATACACCCGTTACGGCACTGTGGCGCTGGCCACCTTGCAGTCATACGGTCTGGCCGTGTCGCTGGAGGCCGGTGATATCGCGGCCGATCCGGGGATGTATTTCCGCATCGCCTGTATGATCACGCTGATTGGCGGCACGATGTTCCTGATGTGGCTGGGTGAGCAGATCACCGCGCGCGGCATCGGCAACGGTATTTCATTGATCATCTTCGTCGGGATCATCGCCGAAGTGCCAGCCGCGATTGCGCAATTCTTTGCCTCTGGCCGGTCAGGTGCGATCAGCCCTGCGGTGGTCGTGGGCGTGCTGCTGATGGTGGTGCTGACGATCATGTTCGTCGTCTTTATGGAGCGGGCACTGCGCAAGATCCATATTCAATACCCCCGCCGTCAGGTCGGGATGAAGATGTATGATGGCGGGTCAAGCCATCTGCCGGTCAAAGTGAACCCGGCGGGCGTGATTCCAGCGATCTTTGCCTCTTCGCTGTTGCTGTTGCCGATCACGATCAGCACGTTTTCGGGCAATTCTACCGGTCCGGTGATGTCTGTGCTCTTGGCCAACTTTGGCCCCGGCCAGCCGCTGTATCTGCTGTTCTTTATCGCGATGATCGTCTTCTTTGCGTATTTCTATACGTTCAACGTCGCGTTCAAGCCGGATGATGTTGCCGACAACCTCAAGAGCCAAAACGGCTTTGTTCCGGGTATTCGCCCCGGCAAGAAGACCTCGGAATACCTTGAGTATGTGGTGAACCGCGTGCTGGTGCTGGGCTCTGCCTATCTGGCGCTGGTCTGTGTCTTGCCAGAGGTGCTGCGGGGGCAGTTTGCGATCCCGTTCTATTTCGGCGGTACCTCTGTGTTGATCGTTGTGTCGGTGACCATGGATACGATCCAGCAGGTGCAGAGCCATCTTTTGGCCCATCAGTACGAAGGGCTGCTTGAAAAGTCGCAGCTGCGCGGCAAAGGAAAAACCAAACGCAAGAAACGGAGCCCTGTACGTCGATGAATATTATTCTACTCGGGCCTCCGGGCGCTGGCAAAGGCACGCAGGCGCGTCACCTTGTTGAGACACGGAACATGGTTCAGCTGTCCACGGGCGACATGCTGCGCGAAGCCAAGGACAGCGGCACCGAAATGGGCAACATGGTTGCCGGCGTCATGGCGCGCGGTGAGCTGGTGACGGATGAGATCGTGATTGGTCTGATTCGGGAAAAGCTGGAAGGTGATACCAAGGGTGGTTTCATTTTCGACGGTTTCCCCCGCACGTTGGAGCAGGCGGATGCCCTGGGTCGGTTGATGGCGGATGAAGGCCAGACGCTGGATGCCGTGATCGAAATGCGTGTTGATGACGAGGCGCTGGTCGGCCGCATTACAGCGCGTTCCACATGCGGTAGCTGCGGTGAGGTCTATAACGACAACACCAAGCCGATCCCTGCTGATGGCAAATGCGTGAACTGCGGCAAGGAAGACAACTTTACCCGGCGTGCAGATGACAATGAAGAAAGTCTGAAGACGCGGCTGATGGCCTATTACAAACAGACCTCGCCGCTGATCGGGTATTATTATGCCAAGGGCATGTTGAGCACGGTGAATGGCCTGGGTGCCATTGATGATGTGCGCGCAGACATTGCGAAGGTTCTGGACAGCTGAACGGTGGCCAGAGCGGTGGTTGGAAAGCCGGGGTTTCAGCGAAACGCCGGCGGGACTGGACCACGAAAACCAGATGTCATTTGACGTTTGACACGGCGGGTTGACGGTTCTTTGAAAAGACCATAGTCAAGCCTATCTCGAAAGAGAATCAAATTGCGGTATGGGTCGCACCTACGCCGTAAGATCACCTGATCAGCTTTAGCCCGATGGCCACAATGCCTCGGGCTTATGTTGTGAAAAAAGGGTCTGGTATAACGGACCCGCAACGAAAAGGAATTGCACACGTGGCACGTATTGCCGGCGTAAACATCCCGACTGCAAAGCGGGTACCAATCGCCCTCACCTATATCACCGGTATCGGCAACTCTTCGGCGCAAGCCATTTGCGAAGCGGTAGGCATCGACCTGACCCGCCGCATTAACGAGTTGTCTGACGCTGAAATCCTGAAAATCCGCGAGCATATCGACGAAAACTATACCGTCGAAGGTGACCTGCGTCGCGATACGCAGATGAACATCAAACGTTTGATGGACCTGGGTTGCTACCGTGGCCTGCGCCACCGTCGTAACCTTCCTGTGCGCGGTCAGCGTACACATACCAACGCTCGTACACGCAAAGGCCCTGCTAAGGCCATTGCCGGTAAGAAGAAATAAGGGAGGGCTGAACAGATGGCACGCGATGCACGCAAGACCAAGCGTAAGGTCTCCAAGAATATCGCCGCAGGTGTGGCGCACGTAAACTCAAGCTTTAACAACACCAAGATCCTGATCTCGGATGTGCAGGGCAATGCGATCGCATGGTCGTCCGCTGGCACCATGGGTTTCAAGGGCTCTCGTAAGTCTACGCCTTATGCGGCGCAGATGGCCGCAGAAGATGCGGGCCGCAAGGCGCAAGAGCACGGTGTTAAGACGCTGGAAGTTGAAGTTCAGGGCCCCGGTTCTGGCCGCGAGAGCGCATTGCGCGCTTTGGCTGCAGCAGGCTTTAACATCACGTCCATTCGTGACGTGACGCCAATGGCGCACAACGGTTGCCGCCCACCAAAGCGTCGCCGCGTTTAAGCAGCACGAAGAATGACCGGGGTCTGCGTGGGAACATGCAGGCCCCATACCGCCTTTTTGAAACCTCGAGCGTAGCTGTCGAACGGACATGCGGCAGATACAAGGATGGAGGGACACATGATCCACAAGAATTGGGCTGAGTTGATTAAACCACAGCAGCTGGACGTAAAGCCGGGCAATGACCCTGCGCGTCAGGCCACAATGATCGCCGAACCGCTGGAGCGCGGTTTTGGTTTGACCATGGGCAACGCGCTGCGTCGCGTTCTGATGTCGTCGTTGCAGGGTGCCGCGATCACATCTGTACAGATCGACAACGTGCTGCACGAATTTTCGTCTGTTGCCGGCGTACGTGAAGACGTCACCGATATCGTCCTGAACCTTAAGGGTGTTTCCATTCGCATGGAAGTCGAAGGGCCAAAGCGCCTGTCGATTTCTGCGAAAGGTCCGGGTGTTGTGACAGCCGGTGACATTTCCGAAACGGCCGGGATCGAGATCCTGAACCGCGATCACGTGATCTGTCACCTGGATGATGGCGCTGATGTTTACATGGAACTGACGGTGAATACCGGCAAGGGCTATGTATCCGCAGACAAGAACAAGCCAGAGGATGCCCCCATCGGTTTGATCCCGATCGACGCGATCTATTCCCCGGTCAAGAAGGTCAGCTATGACGTTCAGCCGACACGCGAAGGTCAGGTTCTGGATTATGACAAGCTGACCATGAAGGTTGAAACCGACGGGTCGATCACGCCGGATGACGCGGTGGCATTTGCTGCACGTATCCTGCAGGACCAGCTGGGCATCTTTGTGAACTTTGACGAGCCAGAGTCCGCCTCCCGCGCGGATGAGGATGACGGTCTTGAGTTCAACCCATTGTTGCTCAAGAAAGTCGACGAGCTGGAATTGTCTGTCCGTTCGGCAAACTGCCTGAAGAACGACAACATCGTCTATATCGGCGATCTGATCCAGAAAACCGAAGCAGAAATGCTGCGCACCCCGAACTTTGGCCGCAAGTCCTTGAACGAGATCAAGGAAGTACTGTCAGGCATGGGTCTGCACCTTGGCATGGACGTTGAGGACTGGCCACCGGACAACATCGAAGATCTGGCGAAGAAGTTCGAAGACAACTTCTGAGCAGCAAGGTGGGCAGGATGCCCACCTTACGGACTGGGCGGTCCCCCGTAGGGTGGACGCCCCGTCCACCCCGACCCGGGCCAAATGCCCCAAGGAGAGCGGCTGACACGCATCGGCTGCCGGACAAAGCAAAATCGCCCGTAGAGGGCACGTAACTGGAGAAAAGAAATGCGTCACGCACGTGGATACCGCCGCCTGAACCGCACACATGAGCACCGCAAGGCGCTGTGGGCAAACATGGCAGGCTCGCTCATTGAACATGAGCAGATCAAGACAACTTTGCCAAAGGCAAAAGAACTCAAGCCGATCATCGAGAAGATGATCACCCTGGCCAAACGCGGCGATCTGCATGCGCGTCGCCAGGCGGCATCGAAGCTCAAGCAGGACGCCTATGTGGCCAAACTGTTTGATATTCTGGGCCCCCGCTACAAGGACCGCCAGGGCGGTTACGTGCGCGTGCTGAAAGCCGGTTTCCGTTATGGTGACATGGCACCGATGGCGATCATCGAATTCGTGGACCGTGACCGTGACGCCAAGGGTGCTGCGGACAAGGCACGTCTGGCGGCGGAAGAAGCTTCAGAATAAGAATTTTCGCATTTTGCGACGGAAAGCCCTGCCTTTTGGCGGGGCTTTTTGCATTTGGCGCTGTGCAAGGTATTTTTGGCCAAAAAGAGGAGAGGAGTTGCGTATCATGCAGTGTCTGCGCATATCTGAGACTATGAGAATGGTTTTATTGATCCTGTCGCTTTTGGGGGGACCTTTGGCGGCGCAGAGCGTACCGGGGTCGGTCGCGCAGATGCAGTTGAGTTTTGTGCCCTTGGTCAAGGAGGCGGCACCGGCTGTTGTCAATATCTATGCCAAGATCATGGCAGAGCCCGAGCGGACCCCGTTGCAGCGTGATCCTTTCTTTGAGCGGTTTTTTCGTGATCCGTTTTCTGAAAAGCCGCAGGTGCAGAATTCTCTTGGGTCGGGGGTCATCCTGTCTGCCGATGGGATCGTGGTGTCGAATTATCACGTGGTTGGGATGGCCACGGAAATTCGTGTGGTGTTGAACGACCGGCGTGAATTTATTGCCCGCGTTCTGTTGGGGGACGAGGAAGCCGATCTGGCGATCTTGCAGATCGAGGCGGAAGAGGCGCTGCCCTATCTGAGCTTGCGCGACAGCGAGACGGTAGAAGTGGGTGAATTGGCGCTGGCGATTGGCAATCCGTTTGGTGTGGGGCAGACGGTCAGCAGCGGGATCGTGTCGGGCCTGGCGCGGTCGCGGGCGGGGGGTGGCAATTCCGGCCTGGGATATTTCATTCAGACCGATGCCCCGATCAATCCGGGCAATTCCGGTGGTGCCTTGATTGACATGGCGGGGCGGTTGATGGGGATCAATACGTCGATCCTGACGCGTTCGGGGGGGTCGAATGGAATCGGCTTTGCCATTCCTGCGGATCTGGTTGCGGCTTTTGTCGAGCAGGCCCGCGCGGGTGCTGTGGTTTTTGGCAGGCCCTGGGCCGGGATCAGCGGACAGCCGGTGGATGCGGATATGGCGGGACCCCTGGGGTTGGACCGTCCTGGTGGGATCATTGTTTCGGGGTTGCATCCGGTCAGCCCGTTTCGGGCGGCAGGGTTGGAGGTGGGTGATGTGATCACCCATGTGGATGGCCAGCCTGTGCATACGCCAGCTGAAATGATCTACCGGATGTCGGTGGCGGGGTTGGGCAAGACCGCAATGGTGACGCATTTGCGCCGGGGGGCTGCGCGGGATGTTGCGGTGGCGTTGATCGCCGCACCCGAAGCGCCTGCGCGCGACGAAAGGGTGCTGGATGATCGCAGTCTTTTGCCCGGTCTGACGCTGGGGCGGATCAACCCGGCGGTGATTTCGGAGCTGAACCTGCCGCTGGAGACACAAGGGGTTGCGGTGCTGGATGCAGGACCGCTGGGACCGCGGGTCGGGGTGCAGAGTGGTGATGTGTTGATCGCGGTCAACGGCACGCAGGTAGCCCATCCCGATGAGGTGGCGCGTCTGCTGGATGGTCGGTTGCGCCGGATCGAGATGGTGCTGCAGCGGGTCAACCGGCGGTTGGTGCTGCGGTTCCAGGTCTGATGTCGGACTTGTTTGACAAGGGTTCCGGGCGGGTGGCTGATCTGGGGCATCGCCCCCTGGCGGACCGTTTGCGGCCGCTGGTGCTGTCAGACGTCATTGGGCAGCGCCAGGTATTGGGGCCGGATGCACCGCTGAGCGTGATGCTGGCCTCTGGCACTTTGTCGTCGCTGATCTTTTGGGGGCCGCCCGGGGTGGGCAAGACCACGATCGCACGTTTGCTTGCGGATGAGACGGATCTGCATTTTGTGCAGATCAGCGCGATTTTTTCCGGGGTGCCCGAGCTGCGCAAAGTGTTTGAGGCGGCCAGGATCAGGCGGCAGAACGGGCAGGGAACGCTGCTGTTTGTCGACGAAATTCACCGTTTCAACAAGGCGCAGCAGGATGGTTTCCTGCCCCATATGGAGGATGGGACGATCCTGTTGGTGGGGGCGACCACGGAGAACCCCAGTTTTGAATTGAATGCTGCGGTCATGAGCCGTGCGCAGGTCATGGTGCTGGAACGTCTGCCGCTGGCCGATCTTGAGCTGATGGCGCAGCGCGCGGAGCAGGAACTGGGCAAGACCTTGCCGTTGGATGCGGCGGCGCGCGGGGCGTTGCTGGAGATGGCGGATGGTGACGGTCGGGCCTTGTTGAACCTGGTTGAACAGGTGGCGGCCTGGACGGTTGCGGGACCATTGGACAAGGCCGCGCTGGCGACACGTCTGATGCGCCGGGCTGCGCAATATGACAAGGGGGGGGATGCGCATTACAACCTGATCTCGGCCTTGCATAAATCGGTAAGGGGGTCGGACCCGGATGCCGCGCTATACTGGTTTGCGCGCATGTTGGAGGGCGGCGAGGACCCGCGCTATCTGGCGCGCAGGATCACGCGCATGGCGGTCGAGGACATCGGGCTGGCCGATCCGCAGGCGCAGGCGATCTGTCTGCAATCGTGGGACACATTCGAGCGGTTGGGTTCACCCGAAGGGGAATTGGCGCTGGCGCAGGCGGTGACCTATCTGGCGCTGGCCCCGAAATCCAATGCGGGCTACGTGGCCTATAAGGCGGCACGTCGCGCGGCCAAGCAAACCGGGTCAGAACCGCCGCCCAAACATATCCTGAATGCGCCGACCAAGATGATGAAAGAACAGGGGTATGGCGCGGGCTATGCCTATGATCATGATGCCGAAGACGGGTTTTCGGGGCAGAATTATTTTCCCGAGACGATGCAGCGTCCGGTTCTTTATGCCCCGGTGGAGCGCGGATTTGAGCGGGAGCTGAAAAAGCGGCTGGATTACTTTGCCAAGCTTCGTGCCAAACGCGATGAGCGGGGTTGAGGCGCACAAAACTTGACATTTGGTGCCCAAACCTCGACAGACCCAGCATGATCTCGACCTTGTTTCTTGTTGCCCTCGGTGGTGCCATTGGTGCCGCGCTCCGCTTTGTGTCGGGGCTTGCGGTTTTGCGCCTTGTGGGGATCACGGAATTTCCGCTGGCGATCATCATGGTGAACGTCATCGGGTCCTTTGCGATGGGGGTCTTTGTGGTGGCTGCCGCGCAAAAGGGGCTGACGCATTTCAGCCCTTTCGTGATGACGGGTGTTCTGGGCGGGTTCACGACTTTTTCGGCCTTTTCCCTGGAAACGGTCACTTTGATGGAACGTGGCGCATATGCCGCTGCCGCGCTTTATGTGAGCGCGTCGGTCATCGTTTCGATTGCCGCATTGATGTTGGGCCTTTGGTTGGCCCGTGGAGTATTTGCATGAGCCGTGTTCAAACCCTTGTTGTTGAAGAAGGCGATGGCGATCAGCGCCTTGATCGCTGGTTCAAACGCCTGTTTCCGCTGATTTCCCAAGGCAAAATCGAAAAGATGTGCCGCAAGGGCGAGATCCGGGTGGATGGCGGCCGCGTCAAAGGATCGACGCGCCTGGAGGTGGGGCAGCAAGTGCGCATTCCGCCGCTGCCCGACAGTGAGGCACCGCCCCCGCCGAAACGGACGCGGGTGACAGAGGCGGATACCAAGTACATCAGGTCGTTCGTCATCTACCGCGACGACCATATCATCGCATTGAACAAGCCGCCGGGCCTGCCGGTGCAGGGCGGATCGGGGCAGTCGGATCGGCATGTGGATGCGCTGGCCGAAGCGCTGATGTTTGATCTGGATGAAAAGCCGCGGCTGGTGCACCGTCTGGACAAGGACACATCGGGGGTGTTGATCATGGCGCGGACGCGGTCGGTTGCGGCGGCACTGACGTCGAGCTTTCGGCATCGCGAGACGCGCAAGATTTATTGGGCCGCTGTCGCGGGCGTGCCGCATCCCAAGAACGGTCAGATCAAATATGGTCTGGTCAAGGCAGGGGGGCATGGTGCGCGTGGTGAAGGCGAAAAGATGATCGCCGTGCATCCCGCCGAGGTGGACAGCACCGAAGGGGCAAAGCGCGCCACGACCGATTACACGGTTCTGGCCCAGGCCGGCAGCCGGACGTGTTGGTGTGCGCTGATCCCCGTGACGGGCCGGACGCATCAGTTGCGCGCGCATATGGCAGAGATTGGCCATCCGATTGTGGGTGACGGCAAATACGGTGGTTCTGGTCAGGATAACATGGGTGATGGCTGGGGTGCGCAGCTGGGCGGAGACATCTCAAAGAAGCTGCATTTGCATGCCCGGTCGCTGACGTTGGAACATCCGGTGACCAAGGCAAAGCTGAACCTGGTGGCCCCGCTGCCTGAGCATATGGCGCGGACATGGGACACCTTTCAGTGGCATCCGTCAGATGTGCCTGCCGATCCCTTTGAGGAGGATTGGGGGTGAGCGCCCCGCTCAGGCTTGTGATCTTTGATGTGGACGGCACGCTGGTGGACAGTCAGGCGACGATCCTGTCGGGGATGGCTGCGGCCTTTGCCTGCGTGGACCAGCCCTTGCCGGACCGGCAGACGCTGTTGGGCGTGGTGGGGTTGTCGCTTGAGGTGATCTTTCCGGTTCTGGCACCTGAGCTGTCTGAGGCGGCGCATGCCAAAATGGTCGCGACCTATAAACACACCTATATGACCGAACGGGCAGAGGCGGGGGTCGTGCAGTCCACCCCGTTTTATCCCGGCGCATTGGAGACGCTGCATGCGCTGAATGCGGTGCCTGACATCTTGTTGGGCGTGGCCACGGGCAAGTCCAAACGCGGTTTGGACAAGCTGATTGAAGGGTATGATCTGCACGGACTTTTCGTCACCCAGCAGGTCGCGGATTTCCATCCCTCCAAGCCGCATCCTTCGATGATCTTGCAGGCGATGGCGGATGCCGGGGTTGATGCGGTGGATACTGTGATGATTGGCGATACCAGTTTTGACATGGAGATGGCGGCGGCGGCCGGGGTGCGGGGCATCGGGGTCAGTTGGGGCTATCACGGGCGTGAGAGATTGCATCATGCGGATGTGGTGGTTGACGATTATCCCGGCCTGAACAATGTGTTGAAAGAAATGTGGAGTGCGGCGTCATGAGCGCATGGAAAGCCAAGCGGTTCTGGAAAGAAGCATCGGTTGAGCAGGCCGAGGAGGGATTTGCCGTCAAGTTGGATGGCAGGCCCGTGAAAACACCCGCGAAACGCACCCTGGTGACGCCGACACGCGCCATGGCAGAGGTCGTTGCGGCCGAATGGGACGCACAGGAAGGCGAGATCAAACCGCATCTGATGCCCGCCACGAAAACAGTGAATGCCGCGTTGGATAAGGTCGCGATCCAGAAACAGGAAGTTGCGGATATGCTTGCGGCCTATGGCGACAGTGATTTGCTGTGCTACCGGGCGGAAAGGCCCGAAAGCCTGGTGACGCGGCAGGCAGAGGTTTGGGACCCGATGCTGGCATGGGGTGCGCAGGCGCTGGGTGCACGGCTGGAGCCGCGCATCGGGGTGATGCACCGTCCGCAAGACCCCCAAGCGCTGGCCGTTCTGTCGGACAAAACCCATGCGCTGAACGCTTTTGAATTGGCAGCGTTTCATGATCTGGTCAGCCTGTCTGGCTCTTTGATCCTGGGCTTTGCCGCCGCTGAACAGGTGCGCAGCGATGCACAGATCTGGGACATGTCGCGGCTGGATGAAATCTGGCAGGCAGAGCAGTGGGGCAAGGATGATGATGCCGAAGCGATGGCAGAGCTCAAGAAATCGAGTTTCCTGCATGCCAGCCGCATGTTCACGCTTTGTCGCGAGCGCTAACGGCTGCGTTGCTTAGCAAGCGCGCATTCATTCGGTCCGGGGGGCGGTTTTGCGGGATTTTTAGGCACCGCACCCTTGACCTTTAAAGCGGAATCCTAGCACAATTAACGCCACTGATCGGACCTGGTCCGAGAAGTATCACCTCCGGTGTCAACAAGACGCCGGGTCAACCGCCCGAAATGTGGCGGAATATCAGGAAGAGGTAACAATGAATAAATCAGTAATTTTTGGTGCATTGACCATCGCGGGCTTGACTGCTGGTGCTGCCGCTGCGGCAACATTGGACGACGTCAAGGCACGCGGCAAACTGAACTGTGGCGTGACCACGGGTCTGGTTGGTTTTGCTGCACCAGACGCCAATGGCGAATGGAAAGGTTTTGACGTCGCAGTATGCCGCGCCGTTGCAGCCGCCGTTCTGGGTGACGCGACAGCGGTCGAGTTCGTTCCGACGACAGGCAAGACACGCTTTACCGCGCTTGCATCCGGTGAAATCGACATGCTGGCCCGTAACACAACATGGACGTTCTCACGCGATGTCGATCTGAAGTTCGATTTCGTTGGCGTGAACTACTATGACGGTCAGGGTTTCCTTGTCCCCAAGTCGCTGGGCGTTTCCTCAGCCAAGGACCTGGACGGCGCGACAGTCTGCATTCAGACCGGTACAACAACCGAACTGAACCTTGCGGATTTCTTCCGTGCCAACAACATCAGCTATGAGCCGGTGCCAATCGAAACAAACGCCGAAGGTACACAGCAGTACCTTGCCGGTGCATGTGACACATACACGACAGACGCTTCTGGTCTGGCCGCGACACGTGCAACATTCGAAAACCCAGGCGATCACATGCTGCTGCCAGAGATCGTATCCAAAGAGCCGCTGGGCCCGCTGGTACGTCATGGCGACAACGAATGGGGCGACATCGTTCGTTGGACGTTGAACGCATTGATCACAGCTGAAGAGCTGGGTGTGTCTTCTGCCAATGTGGCCGAAATGGCGACAAGCACCAACAACCCAGAAGTTGCACGTCTGTTGGGTACCGAAGGTACACTGGGCGAGATGCTGGGCCTGGACGCAGAATGGGCCAAGCGCGCAATCGAGACACAGGGTAACTACGGCGAGATCTTTGCCACCAACATCGGTGAAGATACACCAATCGGTCTGGCCCGTGGCCTGAACGCACAGTGGACAGACGGCGGCCTGCTTTACAGCCCACCATTCCGCTAAGAACGACGGCCAGAGGGCGCGGATCATTCCGCGCCCTCTGCGCACTTTGGACGACCAACACATTTCCCGTCGCGTGCACCGCAAAGGTGCAGATAAAAATCAACGGTCGGGACAACGGGGATTTTTCTGATGTCGACAACAACTGACCCTCAAGGGGGTACGTTCAGGCTATCCATGCTTTTGAACGATACGCGGTATCGCTCTTTAACCTTGCAGGCGATTGCAGCGATACTTCTGGCGCTATCGCTTGGGTACATCGTATCCAACCTGCTGGCAAACCTTGCAGCGCAAGACCTTAATATTTCGTTTGAATTTCTCGGGTCACCTGCGGGGTATGACATCAATCAGACATTGATTGATTATACCAGCCAGTCGTCAAACATGCGGGCGGCTGTTGTCGGGATCATCAACACCCTGCTTGTGGCCTTTCTGGCGTGTATCACGGCCACGGTATTTGGTGTGATCGCGGGTGTCCTGCGCTTGTCGAACAACTGGCTTGTTGCCAAGCTGATGTCTTTTTACGTTGAGATTTTCCGCAACATCCCCGTGCTGATCTGGATCCTGATCATCTATACGATCATGACGGCTGTGATGCCCGGTGCGCGGTCCTATCTGGGCGACGATCCAGATATTGATCTGCTAGGCGGGCTTTTTGCATTTACCAACCGTGGTGTTTATATTCCGGCACCTTTCTTTACCTCGGGGATTGGTGGCGAAGAAGGCAGTGTGATCAATTGGTTGATCGTTATCGCGGCCCTGTTCGGGTCGCTGTTTGCCACACGTTTCATGACGGCGCGGGCGAACAAGATCCAGGAAGATACCGGCGTCCGGCCCAATACGTTATTCATCAACCTTGCCATCTGGTTGGTGCCATTGGTTGTTTTGGCCTTTATCCTTGGGTTGTCGTGGGACATTCCTGATCCGCTTGCAAACCGGTTCAACCTGCGGGGCGGGATCCAGATTGGCGCGCCGCTGATTGCGCTGTGGTTTGCCCTGTCGATCTACACCGGTGCCTTTATCGCCGAGAACGTGCGTGCGGGCATCCAGGCGGTGTCCAAGGGGCAGACGGAAGCGGCATCGGCGCTGGGGCTGCGGCCCAACCGCACGATGAGCCTTGTTGTTCTGCCACAGGCCTTGCGCGTGATCATTCCGCCGCTGATTTCCCAGTACCTCAACATCACCAAGAACTCTTCGCTGGCGATTGCGGTGGGCTATGCCGATATCACCGCGACGCTGGGCGGCATTACCCTGAACCAGACGGGCCGTGCGATTGAATGCGTCTTGCTGCTGATGTTGTTCTATCTGACGATCTCTTTGCTGATTTCTGCGGTGATGAACGTCTATAACAATGCCATGAAATTGAAGGAGCGCTGAGATGTCAGATTCACAGGGACATTCTGTCGCTTTTGTTCGGACAGAAACCATTCCACAGTCGGCGGCCCCTTTGACAGCGGCCGGTCCGGTCAAATGGATGCGCGATAACCTCTTTGCTACGCCGGCAAATTCCTTGCTGACCGTTGCTGCTCTTTATGTTGTTTACCTGATCTTGTCGGCAACATTGCCGTGGCTGTTGAACGGCGTATGGAATGCGGGCAGCCTGGCGGAGTGCCGGGAAATATTGCAAGGAACATCCGGGGCCTGTTTTGCCGTTTTGACAGAACGCTGGCCGCAATTGATCTTTGGCTTCAAATACCCATCGACTGAATACTGGCGGCCTGTCGTCGCATTCCTGTTGATGTTTGTTGCCATGGCACCGGTCCTGTTTTTCGATCTGCCGCGCAAGTTGCTGATTGTTACGGGGTTGTTTCCTTTCGTGGCCTTCTGGCTGATCTGGGGCGGAACGATCTGGGTACCGATCTTTGCGCTGGTCGGGGTGATCGTGGGTTACCTTGTCTATGCGCGTTTCGTCGCCAAAAGCTTTGCCATCGGGTTTTTCGGCGGGATCGCCGCCGCCATGGTGGTGTGGTACATCACGGGTTTTATCCTGCCCTATGTCACACCGGAGGAGCCGTTCCTGACTGCTGTGCCTTCGCGTGATCTGGGTGGTTATATGCTGAACATGATGCTGGGCGTGACCTGTGTGTCGCTTTCGGTGCCGCTGGGTATTGCATTGGCCTTGGGGCGTCAGTCGTCCATGCCGCTGATCAAATGGATTTGCGTGATCTTTATCGAATTCATTCGCGGTGTGCCGCTGATTACCTTGCTCTTTGTTGCAAGCGTGATGTTGGCATATTTCTTTCCGCCGGATCAGACAGTCGACCTGTTCTTGCGGGTGGTGATCATGATCACGATGTTCTCTGCGGCCTATATCGCAGAGGTCATCCGGGGCGGTCTGGCCGCCCTGCCAAAGGGCCAATATGAGGCGGCCGATTCACTGGGGCTGGATTATTCGCAAGCGATGCGTTTGATCATTCTGCCTCAGGCGCTCAAGATTTCCATTCCGGGGATCGTGAACGTAGCTGTCGGCCTGTTCAAGGATACCACGCTGGTTTCCGTTATCTCGATGTTCGATATCGTCGGCATGATCCGGGGGCCCATTCTGGCCTCCACTGATTGGAACGGGGTCTATTGGGAACTGTTCTTGTTTGCCTGCGCTGTTTTCTTTGTCGTCTGCTATGGCATCTCACAATACTCGCAGTGGCTGGAACGCCGCCTTGCGACAGATCACCGTTAAGAAAGGGCTGAAAAATGGCCAAAGCTGCACAGTTGAAAGTCTCTGACGAAGTTGCGATTTCGATCCAGAAAATGAACAAGTGGTACGGGTCTTTTCACGTATTGCGTGACATCGACCTGACGGTTTACCGCGGTGAACGGATCGTGATTTGCGGCCCTTCGGGGTCTGGTAAATCGACGCTGATCCGTTGCGTGAACGCCTTGGAAGAGCACCAGAAGGGGTCCATCGAAGTGGATGGCACGCTGCTGTCTTCTGACCTCAAGAACATCGACAAGATCCGTTCAGAGGTGGGGATGTGTTTTCAGCACTTTAACCTGTTTCCGCATCTGACGATCCTGGAGAACTGCACGCTGGCTCCGATTTGGGTGCGTAAGACGCCCAAGAAGGAAGCCGAAGAAGTGGCGATGCATTTCCTTGAAAAGGTGAAGATCCCGGATCAGGCGAACAAGTATCCGGGCCAGTTGTCCGGTGGTCAGCAGCAGCGTGTGGCGATTGCCCGTTCGCTGTGCATGCGCCCGCGCATCATGTTGTTTGACGAGCCGACATCGGCGCTGGACCCTGAGATGATCAAGGAAGTTCTGGACACGATGATCGAGCTTGCCGAAGAAGGCATGACGATGCTTTGCGTGACCCATGAGATGGGCTTTGCCCGTCAGGTGGCGAACCGCGTGATCTTTATGGATGAAGGTCAGATCGTTGAGCAGAACGAACCCGAAGAGTTCTTTAACAACCCGCAGTCCCCACGGACGCAGTTGTTCCTGAGCCAGATCCTGGGTCACTGAACGATGACTTGAGGCAGAGATTTCTCTGCCGACATAGATGTCAAAGCGCGCGCGGCACCACAAAGTGTCGCGCGATTGCTTTTCCCCAATCGGCCTCTTGCCAATCGTCGATGTCGAAATCGGCCACCAATGTCGCCCCTGTCGGGTATTGGTTGAATTGGGGGTCCTGAGGGGGCTCTGCGACGATCTCCGACGCACAGATGCCGATGCCGGGGTTGTGGCCAAGGATCAAGACGGTACCGCCTGTGGCACCGCGCAAGACGTTGAGGATGTCGTGGTGAGAGGCCAGGTAAAGGTCGCGGGTGAAGGTGGTGTCGGTCCCTTTGGGCAGGGCCAGACCGATGCAGGTTTCGCCCGTGCGGGTGGCAGAAGAGCTGAGAACCTGATCCGGGATCAGATCATGCCTGCGCAACCAGTCACCCAATGCCACGGCGGCGGCCCGGCCTCTTGGGTTCAGGGTACGGTCATGATCGCTGGCCCCGCCGCCGGACCAATCCGATTTTGCATGGCGCATCAGAATGAGACGTTTCATTTCAAACCCCTTTGAACTGTCGCATATGATAGGCAGATTGGTCAGGCATGCGGCCAAAATCCTGCGAAATCGGGCAGGAGCGGCGCACATTGCACCCCAGTTGCATGTTTTCTGTGCCGCGTGGAGTGTCCAGAAAGGCCTTGCAGCGTGGCACGTCGTAGCCTTGGCCAGTCAGGGCGTCGCCCAGGCAACTGGACAGGCAGGGACGGTCCGTACAGGCCGTACAGGGGTTGGGCGGCGGCGGGGGCAGGTCAATGTGTTCCGACAGCGCCAGCGCGCCCCTGAAAGAGACGAAAAGCCCCGCCTGATCATGTACGAGCAGCTGAACAGGTGAGCTGTGGATGCGGCCCGTCCGCAGGGCCCAGCTGTAGAAGGGTTTGAACGGCGGGCCACCGAATGGATAGACCGCCGTGGCCCCCAGATCATCCGCCCAGGCACCGATCACGCGGGTGGACCAACGATCCATCGGATCAGCCATGCCATCGCGCCATTCGGCACTTTGCTGGAATGCGGGCCAGAAACGGGGTTCATCCGGGCCCAGCATCAGAACGGTCTGACAACCTTTGGGCAGGTCACTGTCTGCGGGGCCGGGATGAAAGCCACCAAGGACAGACAGATGGCGCGCCTGCGCCTGTTGGACAAGCGCGCCGAGTGTCATCCCTTGCGAATGATGCTGCCTGCACCATGTTCGGTAAACAGCTCAAGCAGGCAGGCATTGGGTGCACGGCCATCAAGGATAACGGCGGCGCGCACGCCGCCTTCCAAGGCGTCCAATGCAGTCTGTGTCTTGGGGATCATACCGCCCGCGATGGAACCGTCGGCGATCATTGCATTGATCTGCGCCGCTGTCAGTTCCGTCAATACATCGCCTTCGGCATTTTTCACGCCAGCCACGTCGGTCAGCAACAAAAGACGATCTGCCTTGAGGGCTGCAGCAATCGCACCTGCGGCTGTATCGCCGTTGATGTTGAATGTTTCGCCGTTCTCGCCCATGCCGAGGGGGGCGATGACAGGGATGATCCCCTTTTCCGCCAGATCGCGCAGAATGCGTGGGTTTACCTTGGATGGTTTGCCAACCAGGCCCAATGCGGGGTCTTCGGGTTCGCAAACGATCAGGCCAGAGTCCTTGCCCGACACGCCGACCGCACGGCCGCCCTGTTCAGATATCGCCTGCACAATGCGCGCGTTCACAAGCCCGCTGAGCACCATTTCAACCACTTCCATGGTGGCCGCATCGGTCACGCGTTTGCCATTCACGAATTCGGATTTGATGTCGAGCCGCTTGAGCATGTCGTTGATCATCGGGCCGCCGCCATGGACGATAACGGGGTTCACACCGACCTGGCGCATCAGCGCCACGTCGCGGGCGAATTCCTCCATCGCGTCGTCACTGCCCATGGCATGGCCACCCAGCTTGATGACAACGGTCGCATCGGCATAGCGTTGCAGATAAGGAAGCGCTTGGGAAAGCGTTTTGGCGGTGGCGATCCAGTCGCGGTTCATGTCTTGTTTTCTCATTTGTGTCACATGTTATTCGAGAGTTGCGATAATTGCACGAAGTGTCGGGATGCCCCAGCCCTTTTCGGATGAGGTCACGACAATCTCTGGATAGGCGGCGGGGTGTTTGGCAAGCGCCGCACGTACCTGGTCCAAAATCTTGGCGCGTTCGTTTTCTTTGACCTTGTCCGCCTTGGTCAGCACCACCTGAAAGGTCACCGCAGAACTATCCAGCAGGCTGAGGATTTCCTCATCCACTTTTTTGACCCCGTGGCGGGCATCAATCAGAACAAAGGCCCTGCGCAGGGTTTGGCGCCCGCTGAGGTATTGTTTAAGCAAGCGTTGCCATTTTTCCACCACGGGGACGGGCGCATTGGCGAAACCATAGCCGGGCAGGTCGACCAGATAATGGCCTTCGCCGGCGGTAAAAAAGTTGATTTCCTGCGTGCGTCCGGGGGTGTTGGAGGCGCGCGCCAGCGCCTTCATGCCGGTCAGGGCGTTGATCAGGGATGATTTGCCCACGTTTGAACGCCCGGCAAAGCAGACCTCCATCCGGTCCGGGTCAGGCAGGCCCGACATGGCCACGACACCTTTGACAAAGAGGGTGTCACCGGCAAAGAGCAGACGGCCCTGTTCGAGGACCTGTGCATCGGGTTCTTCGGCGACGGGGAAGGGAAGTGTGGTCATAGCAGTGTTACCTCATCGCCAATGGACAGCGTGCCGCCTGTGATGACTTCGGCGTATACACCAAAGTTGTCATGGGCAAAACTGCGCTCAAGCGTGCCAAGGGTATCGGCGTCGCGCAGGCCGGTGACCGGGTTGGCAGTTGTATGGGCGCAGCGTTTGATCGGTTCGCGCAGGCGCAAGACGGCATCGCCCAGGCGCAGGTCGCGGCCCATCCAGTTGAATTCATCCCAAGCGGCGGGTCCGTCAATCCAGATATTGCCGCGCCAGCGCTCTTGCTCTAGCGGGCCGCCGATGGCCTGTTCGACTGCGCGGTGCGAGGCAAGGTTCATGATGGATACCGACGGATAGTCCGTGTCGGTCATGCCGCGGGATGCCGCGGTGAAAATACCCGTTGGGGCCGCGCGGTTTGCGGGGCACAGGGGGGCGATCCAGGCTAGAAAACGGGCCACATCCTGAGCGTCGTCAGGGCAGAATGAAAACGGGTCCAGTGCCTGATGGGTGAGGGTGACGCGGCGCGCATCCTGATCCAGTCGGGCCCACAGACCAGCAAGGGCAGGCGTGCGCGTGCCAATCATGAAGTTCTGGCAAGGCACCCATTCAGGCGCGTCCCTGTTTACCTTGCTGGCCTCATGGGTCACCGCCCATGTTCTGTCCCAGGGCATCGTCTGCCCCGGGGTCAGTGCCACCTTTTCAAGGCTCTCGCGCCCGTGGCTCTTTATCGGATACCGACAGAGCGCGGAGATTTGCATTACTTCTTGCCCTTTGTCGCGGGCGCTTTGGCATCGTTTGCGGCCGCTTTCGGTTTGCGTTTGAAGCTGGAGGTGATGTTACCCAAGAGATCGGGCTTATACCCCTGGCTGCGCATGATCAGGTATTGCTGGGTGAAGGTGATCGTGTTGTTCGCGATCCAGTATACCACCAGACCCGACGCGAAACCGCCCAGCATGAACATGAAGACCCAAGGCATCCAGGCAAAAATCATTTGCTGGGTGGGGTCGGTGGGTGCCGGGTTCAGCTTTTGCTGAAGCCACATGGAGATGCCCAAAAGCAGCGGCAGGATACCGATAAAGATCAGGGCCATGATGCTGTTGGGCTCTGGGGAACCCCAGGGCAGCCAGCCGTAGAAGTTGTAGATAGAGGTCGGATCAGGCGCTGACAGGTCGTTGAAAACGCCGAACCACGGGGCATGGCGCAATTCGATGGTGACAAAGATAACCTTGTAGAGCGAAAAGAAGATCGGGATCTGCATCAGGATCGGCAGACAGCCCGCTGCGGGGTTCACCTTGTTCTTCTTGTACAGCTCCATCATGCCCTGCTGCATCTTTTGGCGATCATCGCCTGCAGCTTCCTTGAGCTTTTCCATCTCTGGCTGAAGCTCTTTCATTTTGGCCATGGAAACGTATGATTTATAGGCCAGCGGGAACAGGACCGCCTTGATGATCAATGTCAGGGCAATGATGGACCAGCCCATGTTGCCGATCAGTTTGTTCAACTCATGCAGCAGCCAAAAGATTGGTTTGGTCAGGAAAAAGAACCAGCCCCAATCGATGCTGTCGATGAATTTGGCAACGCCTGCGTCCTCATAGGCGCGCAAAGTCGCCCATTCCTTGGCACCGGCAAAGAATTCTGTGGTGACTTCGGCAGATGCACCTGCCGCGACGGTTTGCGTGGGCAGACGGGTAACGGCGCGGTAGACATCGCTGCGAACGTCATAGGTGAGGGCCTGGTCGAATGTTTGGCCCGCGCTTGGGATCAAGATTGCCTGCCAGAAATGGTCAGTAAAGCCGATCCAGCCGGAGGTCACACCTTCTTGAACGATGGCCTGACGGCCCCATTTGGGGTCAATAGGTGCCTCGGAAATGTCATCCCAGTCGGTCTCTGCCAATTCGCCATTGGCGATGGCAACCGCACCTTCATGCAGGATAAAGAAATTTTCAAGATCATCAGGCTGGGTGTGCTGGACGATCATACCGTAAGGTGCAAGCGAAACGGGCGCGTCGCCGTTGTTTGTCACCGTCTGCGTCATGGTGAACATGTAGTTTTCGTCAACTGCAATGGTCCGGCCAAAGACCTGTCCGGCCCCATTGTCCCAGGTCAGCGAGATGGGGGAGCCGACACCCAGGTTCGCGCCGCCGGTGAGTTGCCACTGCGTGTCTGGGCCGGGGACGGCACCGGCATCAAGCCCGGTACCGGCGGCCCAGCCTTGCAGGGCATAATAGGCATCTGTTGTGCCTTGCGGCGACAACATGGTGACGATGGGCGCACCATCATCGACGGTGGTGCGGTAATCCTTGAGCTTGAGGTCGTCGATGCGACCGCCCAACAGAGAGATGGAGCCGGTCAGGCGCGGTGTTTCAATCTGAATGCGCGGCGCGCTTTCCAGTGCCTCGCTGCCCACAGCGCTGGAGGTGTCGATCGCATCGGGTGCTGTGCCGGGTGCTGCGGGAATAGCGCCATCTACGGGCGCGCCTGTAGTTGTCTGTGCCGTCGTATCCAGCTGGGGTTCTGGTTCGGGCGGCGGGAATAAGACAAACCATGTCAGGATCACAACAAAGCTGAGAGCCGTTGCGAGGATGAGATTTTTGTTCTGTTCGTCCATAGGGACCGCCACCTAAATGTCTGTAGAAAAACTAGGGTGGTTCAACAGAGTGCAGCGCTAAAGGTCAAGCGGATTCGGCCCGTTCTTTGGCCGATCGGCATGATAGCGACCGTTTGAAGCGCTTTCAAAGACAGTGCGGTCCTGACCCTAGCGGGTTTTGTTGGTCATGAATTGGGGAACCGCTTGAAGTTTCGCAGTATGAGCGTTGATCCATTCCTCTGTTTTGTCAAAGGGCATGGGGCGGCCGATGCCGAACCCCTGCACATGATCGCACCCCAGTTGAGCGAGCAGAACATGCTCACCCACTGTCTCAACCCCTTCGGCAAGGGTCTGGACCTGTAGCCGTTCTGCCATCGTCAGGATGGCGCTGATCATGCGCTGCTGTTCTGGGTCGCGGTCTGCTTTCATGACAAAGGATTTGTCGATCTTGATGCGGCTGACCGAAAACCGTTTTATTGATGCGATGGAGGCATCTCCGGTGCCGAAGTCATCCAGATCAATGCTGCACCCAAGTTTCCCCAAGGCATTGATATTTCTGGTAATCATATCATCAGGTGCGCTGGCGATGACGGTTTCCAACACCTCGACCGCCAATCTGTCTGGAGCAAGGTCAAATCGGTCCAACTCCCATTTTATCTTTTCCAGCAGCTTTGGATTGCTGAGTTCCGATCCCGCAAAGTTCACCCCGATCTGTGGCACGTGCAGCCCGGCGGCATCCCATGCCTGAAGTGCTGCGAATGAATTATAGATCATCACCTCTGCGAGCCGTTCCAATTGACCTGCCTGTTCGATCGCGCGCAGGAATTCCTTGGGGGGATGATGCCCTTGATCGGGTGATGCCAGCGCGCCAAGGCTTCAAAACCTGTGATCTGGCCGGTGTCGGTCGAAATCTGTGGCTGGAACCAAGGTTGGATTTGGCCCGTTGCAAGCGCGTCGACGACATCTTCGCGAAGTTCGGCACGGGCCTTTGTGGCCAGTCGCATCTGATCAGAATAGGTGCGTATGCTGGAGGGGCCGCGATGATGTGCCTCATGTTGGGCAATGGCCGCCGCCTGCAGCCAGTCCGTGCCGGTTGTGCCCGGCGTCCGATTATGTTGGCAAAATCCGATGGATACCGTGATGTAAATCGCCAAACCGTCTATTGATATGGGTTCTTCGATTGCGGATTGCAGGCGGCCGGCCATCTGGATGCATAGTTCAAGATCCAGATGCCGGACAGGTTCTGTGCAGATCGCAAACCGGGCATCCCCGATCTGACCGACATTGTCATCGGCGCGCAGGGTCACCTTGAGCCGTTCACCGGTGCATTGCACAACCTCATCGGCGGCAGCCTGCCCGTAACGTTCAATGATCTGATCGAAATCCTCAATCAGAATATAGAAGGCCACGGCCTGTCTGCCTGTCTGCTGGGCGCGCAGGAAAATCTGATCGGTCAGTTCCTCAAAGGCACTGCGTGGCAAGACGGCAGCAACAGCGGAATGTGCACCTGCGGGACTGCCGAAATTGCCCCCGATGAGGTAGACAATCGGCAAGACCCCGGCGAGGACGACCAATGCCCCCTCACCGCCGAACCAGAACACCGCAAGGCTGATGGCGGGCAGAAAGGCAAATGCAGGCGGGCTGGATAATACCGCTGCAAAGCGCCGCTGCAGTTGTGCGACTGTGATCGGCCAAGATTTCGCCATCGGCTCTCCCCTGCGAGCAACGCAAAGCGCTGCAGTCACGGGGGGTCTAGCGCAAAAGCGGTATTTCGTGGGTTAACGGCTGCACATCCAATTTAGGCATTTTAGATAAAATGCGTCATAGATTCCGGGTGAGCCCTGCGAAATCAAAGAGATTGGGGTCCAGCAAATGCGAGGGCCGGGCATTCATCAGCGCCCTGAACATGATCTGCCTGCGGCCGGGGCTATTGGTTTCCCAGCCATCCAGAATCTGTTTGACCTGCTGGCGCTGCAGCCCGTCCTGAGATCCGCAAAGATCACAAGGGATTATGGGGTAACCCATTGCTTTGCTGAATTTTTCGCAATCAACCTCTGCCACATGGGCAAGCGGCCTGTAGAGAAAAAGATCGCCCTCTTCGTTCACCAGTTTGGGTGGCATTGTCGCCAGTCGCCCACCGTGAAACAGGTTCATGAAAAAGGTCTCAAGGATGTCATCGCGATGATGGCCAAGGACCACGGCGGTGCATCCCTCTTCGCGGGCAATGCGGTACAAATGCCCCCGCCGCAAGCGCGAGCAGAGCGCGCAAAAGGTCCGACCGGCAGGTATTTTGTCCATCACGATGGAATAGGTGTCTTGGTATTCTATCCGGTGTGGCACGCCCATTTTCTCAAGGAACGCCGGAAGCACCGTGGCGGGAAACCCCGGCTGTCCCTGATCCAGATTGCAGGCCAGCAGTTCGACGGGCAGCAATCCGCGCCATTGCAGTTCATGCAGCACGGCCAGCAAAGTATAGCTGTCCTTGCCACCCGAGAGACAGACCAGCCATTTGCCGCCCGGTTCGATCATGCCGTATTGATCGATCGCCTCGCGGGTGTGACGCACGATCCGCTTGCGAAGCTTCTTGAACTCCGTGGTTTGGGGGGCACCTTGAAACAGGGCATGAATTTCGTCGGGTTGATCAAGCATGATCTTAGCTTAGATCAACCTTAATCGCCGATCAAGCGGGTGATGAAAACGCCAGGGAAAAACACGAGGGATTTCATGCGTATTTTTGCAATGATGTGGGTTGTGGTCCTGGCTGTTTCGGCCTGTACTGGAAAGCCGTCGATTGACGATCCCAAGCTATCGGATCGCCAGCTCAAGATAGAAGAGTTTTTCGACGGACGGGTTCTGGCCACGGGGCAGTTTCAAGATGCCCTTGGCACGGTACGCAGACGGTTTGACGTTGAAATCAATGGTACCTGGGACGGACGGATGCTGACCCTTGTGGAGGATTTCGATTACGAAGACGGCACAGAGGAACGGCGCATCTGGCGCATGACCAAGACAGGGCCGGAAAGTTGGACGGGCCAGGCGGACGGGGTGCTGGGCGCGGCGCGGGGGATTGCCAAGGGGGACAGTTTCAACTGGACCTACCGGATTGATTTGCCGGTGCCTGATGGCACCTTGCGCGTCGCTTTCGATGACTGGTTCTGGCAGGTCAGCGACACCCGGCTGTATAACAGGGCATATATGAAGAAATTTGGCGTCGATATTGGCGAGGTGCATATCACCTTTGACAAGCTGCGCTGAAACCAAGGGATCAAAATATAATATTTAGACAGCGTTGGGGGATAGGTTTTTTCCCGAAACGCCCTAATCGGGGACATTGTCGATGCCGCTGCTGCCCCAGGGGTGGCAGCGGGCGATCCGACGGGCAGCCAGCCAGCTGCCCTTGATCCCGCCGTGCTTTTGCAGGGCTTCCAGCGCATAGGCGCTGCAGGTCGGATGGTAGCGGCAGTTAAAGCCGACCCAAGGGCTGAAGATCAGCCGATATGCCCGGACGGGCAGGGACAAAAGGCGGGCGAGCGGGCTCATCTTCGCGTGCCGTGCAGGATGTCCAAGGCATGCTGGAAATCCTTCTGGTGCTGGGCAAATGACAGTGCGGCGGTGGCGTTCTTGCGTCCGATCAGCACGTAGTCGTGACCGGGCAGGCCAGCCTGCGGCAGGCCAAGGCGCGCCACCTCGCGCAGGCGGCGTTTTGCACGGTTGCGGGCCACGGCATTGCCCACCTTCTTGGAACAGGTAAAGCCCACCCTGATCTGATCCGGACAAGGGGTTTCGCCGTCTTTGCGACGGCGCATCTGCAAGATGAAGCCAGGCTTGGCCACATGGGCTGAGCGCGATGCGCGTTGAAAATCCGCGCGTTTGGTCAGTGTCTGCAAACGCAAAGAAACCGCCGGAGGTATATCCCCTTTGGCGGCATTGATGCCATCCATCGGGACCTCCGGCGGTGTCATTTCAATAACACGCTCAGCGCTTAGGCGCTCAGCTTGCTCCGGCCTTGGGCGCGGCGTGCGTTGATGATCTTGCGGCCGGCTTTGGTGGCCATACGTGCGCGAAAGCCGTGGCGGCGCTTGCGGACGAGGTTCGAAGGTTGGTAGGTGCGTTTCATCGCTCCGGCTCCATCTAAGTCAGCGCTGATGCCCAGATTCGGGACTACAACGGTATTTCAAGACCGCTCTCTACTGGGGCACAGGTGGCAAGTCAAACCCTGGGGCGGGCAAAAGGCGCAGAATTGCAACATTTTTGCCCTTTGCCCTCTGTGATATGTTTCAATCACCGCAGAATATGGCCCAAACCGCGCAAAAACCCCGGTCTGGGGTCAAGCAGCCGTGATCTCCCTATCGCCTGCCTGCGGAAAGCGCCATGTAGGAGAGAAGACTTGTGTCCCTCACACCGCGTGGAACAGATCAATGGCCCCGATGACCGATTCAAACCACAAAAGATCAGGTTTTGGCCGCTATCTGCCGCTGATCGTGATCGCGGTTGTCGCCGCAGTCGGGGCCTTTACCCTGCAAGATCATATCAACTTCGACGCGTTGCGGGACAATCGAGAGGCGCTTTTGGCCTTTCGCGACAGCAATTTTGCGCTGACGGTGTTTGGGTTTATCGTGTTCTATATCTTCATCGTCGCATTTTCACTGCCGGGGGCGGCCATTACTTCGCTCACGGGCGGGTTTCTGTTTGGTACGCTGTTCGGCACATTGGTGAATATGACGGGGGCGACGATCGGGGCGATCGTGATCTTTCAGGCGGCGCGCATGGGGCTGGGGGAGGCGCTGAAAGCACGGATTGACGCCTCAGAGGGGCTGATTGCCAGGCTCAAGACCGGTATTGACGAAAATCAGTGGTCGATGCTGTTTTTCATCCGATTTGTGCCTGCGGTGCCGTTCTTTGTAGCCAATCTGATCCCTGCCTTTTTGGCGGTGCCGCTGTATCGTTTCGCGATTTCGACATTCCTGGGCATCATTCCGGGCACCTTGGTCATTACGTCTGTGGGGGCCGGTTTGGGGCAGGTGTTTGAAACAGATCAGGCACCGAACCTTGGCATATTCTTTGAACCGCATATCTTATTGCCCATTCTTGGGCTGACCGTGCTTTCCCTGGTACCGGTCGCGGTTAAACTGTTCACGGGTAAGAAGGACATCCTGAAATGACGCGGATAAAGACGGATGTTCTGGTAATCGGTGCAGGCTCTGGCGGGCTGTCGGTGGCTGCGGGTGCCTCTCAGATGGGGGCGGATGTTGTGCTTCTTGAAGGGCACAAGATGGGCGGCGATTGTTTGAACTTTGGCTGTGTGCCCTCCAAGGCGTTGATCGCGACGGGCAAGGCTGCCCATGCCCAGCGGCATGGCGCGCAATACGGGGTGGCAGATGCCGATGGTACCGTCGATTATGCTGCGGCCAAGGATCACGTGGCTGATGTGATTGCCCAGATCGCGCCGGTGGACAGCCAGGAACGGTTTGAGGGGTTTGGCATCAAGGTCATTCGTGAATACGGGCGTTTCATTTCCCCAACCGAGGTGCAGGCAGGCGATACTGTTATCACCGCGCGCAGAATCGTGATCGCGACGGGTTCATCGCCCCTTGTGCCGCCGATCCCCGGTTTGAACACGGTCCCCTATGAAACCAACGAGACGCTATTTGAATTGCGCGAAACGCCAGAGCATCTGTTGATCATTGGCGGCGGACCGATCGGCATGGAGATGGCGCAGGCGCATGTGCGCATGGGCTGCAAGGTCACGGTGATCGAAGGGGCCAAGGCGCTGGGCAAGGATGATCCTGAACTGGCCGAAGTGGTGTTGAACAGCCTGCGCGACGAAGGTGTCGCCATCGAAGAAGATGCATTGGCCGCCCAAGTGCGCGGTACCGCCGGCGCGATTGAGGTGGAGGCCAAGGATGGCCGCGTGTTCAAGGGCACGCATCTGTTGATGGCCGTCGGGCGCAAGGCCAATATCGGCCGGCTGGATCTGGACAAGGCCGGTATTGCGCCTGCGCGCAACGGCATCCAGGTGGATGCCAGCCTGCGCACCACCAACAAGAAGGTCTATGCCATTGGTGACGTGGCAGGCGGGCTGCAGTTTACCCATGTGGCGGGCTATCACGCCGGGGTGATCATCCGCTCCATGCTGTTTGGGCTGCCGTCCAAGGCGCGGACATCGCATATCCCTTGGGCCACATATACCGACCCTGAATTGGCACAAGTGGGCCTGACAGAGGCCGAAGCCAAGGCCAGACATGGCGCGAAGCTGGAGGTTGTACGGTTCCACTATCACCATAACGACCGTGCGATTGCCGAACGCAAGACCAAGGGGTTCATCAAGATCATGGTGGTCAAGGGGCGGCCTGTCGGGGCCTCCATCGTTGGATATCAGGCGGGCGAGTTGATCAATCTTTGGGCGCTGGCACTGGCAAACAACATGAAAATGAGCCAGATTGCCGCCATGGTTGCCCCGTACCCCACGATAGGCGAGATCAACAAGCGCGCGGCTGGTGCCTATTTCACGCCACGCCTGTTTGAAAGCGATCTGGTCAAACGCCTGGTGGGGTTTGTGCAAAGATTTGTGCCATGAGCCGCATGAACGACAGGATGGGCTGTTTTGGCCTTGCGGAACTTCCGGGGTAGGGCGCTGATGTTCAATTCCCTTTCCGGGCGCCTTTTGATCCTGACGACGGTCTTTGTGATGATCGCAGAGGTGCTGATCTTTGTGCCCTCAATCGCCCGTTTCCGCGAAGATTACATGCTCAACAGATTGGAGCGGGCGCAGATCGCGTCGCTGGCGCTTTTGGCGGATGACATGCTGGACCCGGCGCTGGAAGCCGAGCTGCTGGAGAATGCACAGGTATTCAACGTCGTTCTGCGGCGGGATGAAGTGCGTCAGCTGATGCTGTCTTCGCCGATGCCGCAAATGATCACGCAAACCTATGACCTGCGCGATGCCTCGGCCTTTGTGCTGGTCCGGGATGCCATGATGCGCATGCTCAACACCGAAAACCAGGTGATCCGGGTGATTGGGGCCCCCGTGAAAGAGGCGGGCCTGCTGATCGAGATCACGATGGAAACGGCCCCGCTGCGCATGGCGATGATCGACTATGGTTTGCGGATCTTGGTTCTGTCTGCCGTGATTTCGGTTGTGACCGCTGTTTTGTTGTTTCTGGCCTTGCGGGCCTTGTTGCTGAAACCGATCAAACGCGTGGTTGGTCATATGCAGCGCTATGCTGAAGCACCCGAGGACGCGCGTCGCATCATTTCCCCCTCTGCTGGCATCACTGAGCTGCGCGAGGCGGAAGAGGCGTTGCGGACCTTGCAGACCGATCTGACGCAGGCCCTGAAGCAGAAAGAGCGGCTGGCCCAATTGGGGACTGCCGTGAGCAAGATCAGCCATGATCTGCGCAACATCATGACCTCGGCGCAGCTTTTTACCGACCGGATCGAAATGTCCGAAGATCCGATCGTAAAGCGGATGGCCCCCAAGCTGGTGGGGTCGATCACCCGCGCGGTCCATCTGTGCGAAAGCACGCTTGCCTTTGGCAAGGCCGAAGAGCCGGGCCCGACCCTGACCATGGTCCGCTTGGCAGAACTGACAGAGGATGTGGTGGGCGCAGAGCAGCTTGCCGTTGGTGCGCATGAGGTCCGGTTCAAATGCGATGTCCCGCCTGACCTGAGCGTGCGTGCCGATCCTGAACAGCTGTACCGGGTTCTGTCAAACCTGGTTCGCAATGCCCGTCAGGCGTTGATGGCGGCCCAAGGCGGGGACATTGCCATCACAGCACAAGAGACCACCACCGCCTGGATCATCGAAGTGTCGGACACGGGCCCCGGTTTGCCCCCCAAGGCGCAGGCGCATTTGTTTACGCCGTTCCAAGGTGGCGCGCGCAAAGGTGGATCGGGTCTGGGGCTGGCGATTGCCGCAGAACTTGTCAAAGGGCATGGCGGGCAGCTGGCCTTGGCCGAAACCAGTTCTCAAGGCACGACATTCCGGGTCTCGCTGCCCAAAGGGGACGGCGCAATCCAGATTGGATGATGTTTGTGACATTTGGGTGAAAACTGGGCTTGCAAACCTTGGTGAGGCCAACTAAACCGCCGAACAGTGGACCGATAGCTCAGCTGGATAGAGTACTTGACTACGAATCAAGGGGTCGGGGGTTCGAATCCTCCTCGGTCCGCCAGAGATTACAAAGGCTTAGCGATTATTCGCTGAGCCTTTTTTATTTTTCAGTCTCTTTTTAGTCGCTTTGATCGCATTGTTTCGGGTGGGCTGCCATGCTCTGCGATGTTCATCCTTCTTATCTGACTCGCCTCAAATCCAAACATCTGCTACGCTTTCACCGCCTAGGTATTGTCGTAACCTTGGGCATCGCGACGCTCTTCATTTATGGAGATATCGTGATGCGGATACTATCGAAACGCCAATTGAAGGAGCTGATCCTGTATTCCCCTCAACACGTTGCGCGTCTGGAAAAGGCACACTGTTCGGCCAGATGGGCATTGAGCTCATCAAAGCTGGCGAACCGGGGCTTGGGCACCATGAAGTTGCGCCGGGTGTACCCCACCATCCCCTCGACTTTGCCTTTGTCATTCCCCTTACCGGGAC